>ENA-OSET01001246-OSET01001246.1-sediment-metagenome-genome-assembly--contig:-NODE-1246-length-26662-cov-4.814745_pt1 | contig 26662 bp, 26 predicted proteins | sample MGYA00237882_ERZ534229 | MGnify/ENA primary metagenome ERZ534229 (study PRJEB26408, sample SAMN06266212) | sediment metagenome | isolation source: Hudson Canyon methane seep mesocosm | place... | reverse complement strand
GGCGAATAAGCATTTCACCCTCAATACAAACCAGCAATTGGTTCCAGCCAATAGTATGTTTACGTAAAGGGAGGTGTCCTGTGGAAATATAAAGACGGCTACGCTTCCAGATAAAGAACTTTGGCATTATTTTTATTGCGTTCATTGTGCAGGCTCCATTAAAGACGTACTTCAATATAAATAATGAAAAAAGTACATATGTAATACTTGTAAGAAATGAGGTTTTACCGAAACAATATTGAAAGAAATGAGGGTGGCTTCACAGAATACAGATGCTCTCTTATTAACGAGACTTAAGCTTTGTCGTGAGTGACCGCATCATCATAATGATAGGTGAGAACGCTTTCTCTCATGCCGCCTTCATCCTGAGCAGTTCCATGCGCACCTAATAAGCCCTGGCCCCAATCGCAAAGTGTTATCAGTGAATTTTCAGCATCCCCCCTTATAGCAGGGTGTAGCTTTAAGGTAAGAGATAGCTGTCCGTTCCAGTTAATCACGCAGTTTGAAATGGGGTAATTTTTCGTGCCGGGCGGACACCCAAACCAACGCTCCCGGCTTAGATCCTGTCGCACTTTTTTGTGCGACTGTTGAGGTATTTCCGGTGAAACGACAGCTTCCTTTGACCATGTCCCCATGGCTGAAAAGCTGCCTGCGTAAAACTGTTTTTTAGCGATATATTGATACAAACAACGTAGTGCAAAACCTGGCAAGTATTTGGCGATCTTGGCTTGCTGCCAATTAAGCCAATGCTCTCTTGATCTTAATTTATGGCGGATTCGCTGATGCAGCGCTTGCACGCTAATATCGCTGCTTACCGCTAAATAAAAACCGCTGGCGTAATTAGCATACTCGGTACCATAGTCAACCGCCCCCCTCAGGTTGACGGGATAAAACCAGGTGTATTCTTGGGCCGGTTTGAGCAGGTGCCGTGATATCGATTGATTTAGCGCCCAAAGTGCTAGCGTGGTCAGCGGCACGTTTAAAGCAGTAGCTTTTTCTTCAATAAATTTGGTTTCTTCTTTACTGAAAAACAAGGTATTGAAGGTACTTTCTGTCTGCTTTATGTCAGGGTTCCAATATTGCCACTTTATCTTTGTAGGGTACGCTTTCATATTTTTTTGGATGACCTTCAATTCCTTTCTGGAAGGCGGGCTAAGTTCTCTGCATTTGGGTATCTCAGTATCACCGTGACCGGCCTGCTTTAACATGTATAAAATGACGCTCATACCATCGGCATTGCCATGTTGGAACTTATGCATGTTTAGTGTTCCAGATTCCGGGGTATAACGTGCCCAGCAAATAGTATCGTTGATGCCTAGCTTTCGACGTTGTTCAAACCAGATACCGACATGATCTTTGGGGTGCCTCATAAATATGCTCATATTGTCGTGCTCGCTATATCGAATTAGTGGTGTTTTTTGAGTCCGACCAACCGGCTTCCCAGCTTGAACTTAAAACATCGTCACTGTAGGGGCTGAGTAACTTTCTTTTCGCACTACTTCCCTGCTCAAAGCCCCTCTGGTAGGCACTTTCAACAGTCTCCCCACTATTCACACTTGCAGCATGCTTCACCCCCAATCTGGCTAATGATTTTTGCCAATGATCGAGTAACAGGTAAGTAGCCGGTACCAATAACAAACTAATCAAGGTGGCGAAAATAACACCGAAGGCCAATGAAACCGCCATGGGAACGAGAAATTTGGCTTGAATACTGGTTTCCATAATGAGCGGCGTTAAGCCGGCGAAGGTGGTGAGTGAGGTGAGTAAAATAGGTCTGAAGCGTTGTTTACCTGCCTCACACACAGCAGTAAAGATGGCGATACCTTTTTTACGTTGTACATTGATGTAATCCATCAATATCAGGTTGTCGTTTACCACAATACCACTCACGGCAACCATGCCGATAAAGGACCACAGCGTTAACTCATGACCTAACAACACATGACCGATGAGTGAACCCAATATGCCGAAGGGAATAGCAAACAATACCAACAGTGGCTGGCTATAAGAGGAGAATAATACGGCCATCATCAAGTACATGCCTAATATGGCAAGAAGATAGCCTTTTAGTAGGATATCCATAAAAGAAGCGATGCTTTTTTGTTTCCCAGCAGCACGCCATTTAACTTCTGAATAGCCTGCGACCAGCTCATCCAGATAGTGTTGTTTTAAATCGTTTTGAATATGGTAAACAGAATTTTGTGCCGTATTTACATAAGCACTCACCGTCAGCACGCGTTTACGCTCATAACGCCGAATATTATTCGGCGCTTGTTGGTAATTTATCTCAGCAATAGTCGAGAGACTCACGTACTGCCCAGTTGAAAGTACAATCGGCAAATGTTCAAGGTACCATAGTGAGGCACGCTCTTCTTCAGGTAAGCCCAACCACACTTTAACTTCATCATCATGGGTCTGAATACTTTGTACGATATCACCCTGGTACGCTTTGTTTACCTGAACAATGACGCTCTCAAGACTTAAACCTAACGCAACGGCATTAGGCTTTAGCGTGATTTGAGCTTGCCGTTTAATATTATTAAGCGAATCGCTCACCTCATAAGTGCCTTCATAATTCTTTAGTTTTTGTTTAAGTTGCTTTGCCACCGCTTCAAGTTGGTTTTGCTCGTAAGCTGAAAATTCTATATTAATATCCGCTTTAGTCGGGCTTAGGCTGGCACTAAACCTTAACCTTGTGACGCCCTCTATTTCGCCAATCAGCTCACGCCAGCGCTTAAGTATCTGTTGCCCACTAATTTTCCGCGCTTTGGAGTCTGACAATTCAAGAGTCACCTGCGCTGTATGGTCGAGGTCTTGATCATGACTTTGGTTAGAAATTTTTATTTTTGGACCAATAACTGAGTAGGCATGGCGTATGACATGGGCATCCTGGTCCGCTATATCCAGAGAGAGCTGATGGGTAGCAGCCCGAATTGTAGCAAGCGCCGCTTCGGTTTTTCGTCTGGGTGAACCCTCGGGAAATTCAACAGTGCAAGTGACTACTTCGCCATCAATAACCACCCCTAGTGCTACCCTCATCCACCCTGTCGAGAGCAATAAAATAAAGATAATGAATACCAGACTAAAACTTAGTATCACCAATTCTTTATTCTTTAAAACCCTGACTAATAGGGGCTGATAAATATCCTGGTTCAGTTTGGCCAATCTATCGGTAAAGGCTTTCTGAATCCGGCTCAATAAGCTGAGGGGTTTCGTTATATTAGGGCGTTTTTTCTGATTAGCAGACAGGTGCGAAGGCAAGATATAGATAGATTCCAACAAGGAAAACATCAGTATACTGATAACAATAATCGGAATAGCCTGCATTAGCTTTCCCTCTGGGCCAGGCAAAAACAACAAGGGAAGAAAAGCAATGATCGTCGTCGTGACAGAGAAAATCAGTGGCTTATATACCGCATACACCCCAGCTAACGCGCCCTCGGCGCCAAACTTACCGAGCTGGTTTTGATGGTGAATTGACTCACCCACTATCACTGCATCATCCACCACGATGCCCAATACTAAAATGAATGAAAAAATCGATACGATATTCAAGGAAACATCTAACATCGGCATTAGCAGTAAACTGCCAAAAAATGAGAAGGGAATACCCAGACTAACCCAAAAAGACAGTCGAAAATTTAGAAATAGCAGTAAGGTAATGAATAATAATATTAGGCCACAAAGCGCATTATCCAGTAACAGATCCACACGGCTTTTGAAGTTTTTCGACTCATCTTGCCAGAGATATAGCGCCATGCTGTCTGGTAAGGATTTCTGGCTAATATAACGATTTACGACATCGGCAATGGTGATAATATTCTGGCTCCCCACCCGATAAATATCCATCGATACCGCCTGTTGGTTATCGAAGTTTGCCTGGCTAATATTGCTCATTCTGCTATCGACAATTTCTGCAATATCTTCGAGCCTAATCTCTGCGCCATGGTTATCAGATGCAATAATGATATTTCGATAACCGTCGGCCGTATCTTTTTTGCCATCGGCGGTGATCAACACATCACCTTCTTGGGTTTTAAGTATGCCGCCAGGCAGTTGGTTGGATTGCTGCTGTATCAGTTTGCTAATTTCTGGGAAGCTCAATTGATATTGTTGTAGATTATGGCTGGGAATAACGATCTGAATCTCAGACGCTTTAATATCTTCCAAATCAATAATGCTTATCTCTTCGCTCTCAAGTAGCTCATTGCGTATGCTGCGTGCCACCTTGGTCATGGTTGGGTAATCAGCAGAGCCACTTAGAATAAGCTTGGCGACTCTGTTTCGAACCACTAACTCCTTTACGATTGGTGACTGGGCTGCTTCGGGTAGAATCTCGTGGCTTTCCAAACGAGCTTTAACTTCACTGAGTATCTCTTTAGTCGAATAGTCATCGGCAACATCTAAAGTGATAGAGCAATACCCTTCATACGAAACAGACGTTAGTTCGAGGGTACCCTCAATATCATAAATTCTATTTTCAACCGGCTTACATAAACTAGCTTCAACGGTTTCGACACTTGCGCCAGGAAGTGTTACCTCAATACCAATGCGTTCAAGCGATACATTCGGAATCAGTTCTTTGCGAATCTCTGGTACGGCAATAAAACCTAAAATAAAGACCGTTAAGATAAATAAATTTGCTGCAACCGGGTTGTTAACGAACCATTGAATAGAATATTTCATGGTTTATCGTTCATTTTGTGGCCCCAAGGCGTAATTCTTTATTAGGTAAAAATTGTGGCCCGATGGGTAAGTTCTGTTTGATGTGGCTTAACGCCGAAACCTTAGGCACAACTTCAATGCCCTCCGCCATTAGATGAAAAGCGTCTGTGACGACTCGGTCTTTTTCGAGTAAACCTGCACTGACATACACTTGCTCTTTACCCCGATAAAGTACCTCCACGTTGGTGCTTACCAACAGGTTGTCTTGATCGATCACCCACACCTTATTGTTTGCCTGTTCGGCACTGCGGGGAATGATGCTTAAACCCTGAATGGTTTTACCCTGGATAGTGGCCTCAACAAAGGACCCCGGCAATAAGGGTTTGTTAGTCGAGTCCAGCGAATTCTGGCTGGGTACCTGAGCAATCACATAGAGAAGTTGATTACTGTCTCGTTCACCTTCTGTTCTGTTTATATGTCCATGCCAGCGATGATTTTTATCCTGATAACTGCTCAACATCACCTTTGGCTTAGCGCGCATTTCAACTACACGACCTTCAGGCTTGGCTAGATTATTATGATGAATACCCAGAATATCAATCTGGCGATCATTGAGTGGCAACCTCACTTCAACCATTTTTGTGCCGTAAATTTTAGCAATCGCAAAGGTGGCTGGAATATACTCGCCTTCGGTAATATGAAGCTCAATAATTTTGCCCGCGATAGGCGCCCTAATGGTGGATTTTTTTAGTTGTGATTTAGCATAGTTCAATGCAGCCTGGGCGGCATCAACCCGACTATTGGCCTCTCGTAACTGAGGGATGTGACGCGCATAGTCAGATGCAGTTTTACCCAAGCCCTTTCGGGCAACCTTTGCCTTGGCTTTGGTTGTAAGCAAATTTAGTTTTGTCAGATCCAGATGAGCCTGTTTTTGAGCTATATCCAGAATGAAAGGTTGTTCGTCGAGCTGGATCAGTAAATCGCCCTTTTCGACCCCTGCACCTCTCACCAATTTTTTACTCACACGTTTCACCAGGCCGGGAATTTCACTGCTGATCTGCCGTATTTCAGACGCTGACACTCGTCCGCGACTCAGTACAGGAATAGCCTGATCAACTAACACAACCTCGACAAAAGGTACGTCCGGCACCTTGACCACCGTTGGCCTTAGAAGCGGTTCTGGTGAATTTTCCACAATCCAGAATATTACCCCTGATGCAATGGCAAGTAGTAAAAAAGCGTTGTGGTATTGCTTAAGTAAGCGCATTTAGTTGTGTTCTATGATGGTTTCTAGAAACGTCAAATCGTCGATGATTCGCGCGCTATAGGCGACAGGGTTCAAGATAAAAAAGCCTGCTTTTGTCAAAGTCTTCAGCAGGGTCAGCGCCATAACTAGCCAGATAATGATTGCTTACTAACTGATGCCCTTTTAGCCCTTGGCATGCTTGATGAAGCGGGTCCCGTTTATCAAAGCCAAAAATCAATGCTTCGTACTGTGTTTCTTGGTAACTATTCAAAATATAGCGCAGCAAATCTGTAAATATCGCCACACTATTCTCTTTGCATAAGATGGAATGCAGACTCAAATAGTTTGATAGACTGCCAGCTCTTGGTAACTGAAGACCACCGAATAGCTTACTGTTCAAGTTATTTAGATACCTTAGGATCTTCATGCTGCCTTGATAGGCAACAAAACGCGTTTGCTTAAACGCTTTTTGATCCCATACGCCCGATACGCCAACTAATAAATCATCTTCATAGGCCAAGAAAAAATCGCTTAGCTTCATGCCTCGATAATAAGGGCATGCCGAGCCTATTTTTGAAAAGTCATAGCAGGGGTAAAACTCTTTTCCCGAAGCATGAAGGTCGAAGAAGGCCTGCATTGTATCTCGATCATTGTCGCTAGCTCGGCGAATCGAATGGTGTGTCACACTATGCTGCTTTTTCGGCAGGTCAACCATGTGGGTCAAGAATTGCCCTGCCTGGTAATAAGTTGGCAACCCTAGCCTGCCACTACCGACACTATTTATTGAAGCCTTATTTTCTTCCAGAATGACCGTTTGCATCCATTCATCTTGCATTAATTCACGATATTTTTTAAACATACGAAGCAAGGTTCTACCCCCCTGATAGTCTTTATGTATACGCAGATCATTACCATAACGGGTTGAACGCTTTTGCCCGGCCACATAGACTTCGCGTTTGCCTATGCTAAATGAGCCAGCCAGTTTAGTATTTTTGTGATCTATCATAATCCAGACATCAGGCTCGGTTGTTGTTACATGAGTCGCATGAAAAAAATCCGGATAGCGTTCGAAGTTAAGGTGAACTTTTCCTTCCTGCGGCGTTTGATGGATGAGTTCCATTAGCGCTGCAGAATCAGACGCTTGCGCAGGCCTGATTTCGAATCGAGTACTCATGCGTTTATCTCCTCAGGGGCATCATAGGCGCCTTTACTTATGGCTTTCTCAAGTTTGTCGTCGGCCCTTTCATAAGAAGTATTGTCCCGCAGGCCATCTTGCTGCCAGAGCGTCAGCGGTTCAATTTTGATATTGCCCTCCACCATACCTCTAGCTGTGTTGTGGGCGGCGTAAACGTCCATCGCGTTAGGCAAGATTAATACTTTTGCGACAGCCAGTTGGTCCAATTCTCTGGCCAGCTGATAGTGAAAGTATTGGCAAAGTTTTGCTTCAAGCTGCTGACTTAGCGTCGCTTCAAGGTCTTGTAGATCATCTCTGTTTAGAGGCATCGATTCGTTGCATAAAAGACGGTAAACAGGTTTACAACCTAACTCGCTAGTGGGTAGCGCCAATAAGCTAATAGGTGTTAGCTGAGCATGGTCAGCAAAGTCACTAATTATTTTCACCGCCATATCTGGTGAGAGTTTCTCACCCACCATATCGATGCCGTCCAGGCGACCAATAAATTCCAGACAAGGGCATTGATTAATAAAGCCGGTCACTGTTAGTTTGTCTTTCATCGCATAACGAAGCAGCCCGTTTGCAGTGCTGATAATCGGACGAATACTTTGACCTTCTTGCAACTGCCAGCTGGTATAAATTTGTTTATCATCTAGGTCCTCGAACTCGTAGAAGTGGCTGGTAATGGCCAAAGGGTAGCGCTGCTGATACGGAATACTGATCACACCTTCTGTTGCCCATAAGCCTTTACCTTGGAATTTGCTGTGGGGAAAAAGGACTTTTAATTTCTGCGCCCATAATTTTGATGACGAGGTGTCCCAAGCGCTAATAAGCCCTAGTTGTGGCCACATATTTTTGGTAAATGCCGCGTTAATCTCGCCGTCCCAGGCCTTTAATACTTGGCTGGCCTGAGTATTTTTTGGGGCATCTATATCCTGTAAACCCGAAAATAACAGTGGCCATTCTCCGCTTTCCAGTACCTCTACAATTAGATTTTTATGCGTTTGAATAAGCGTCAACAGACTTAGCGCAAAGGTCGGGCTCCAGACCGAAATAAAGCTGAGATCGCTACAACTTGCCAAATAACAGCTCGTTGCAAAAAAAGAGTCTTTGGATGATTTGGCTAATGAGATAGATTCAGGAACAGCCATCGTTCTAGCCATAAACAGCCTCTTCCACCAGGGTAATAACTGTAAATCATCATTAATACTGTTGGTTTGTGTGTCTCTTAAATCGCTCGGCACCCAGGATAAGGACCAATAATGCTTACCTTGCTTAATCTCTGGAAATTGCCGGTATAAGTCTGACATCCAGGGGCCAATGGCACGATCCAGTTGATCCAGAAAAAGCGGCGTATAAGGTATCCACTTTATTTTAGAGGTCGAACCACTGGTCGGCTGAAAGCGTTTGCATGACTGCTTACTAAGAACCTTAAGTTCGCCGTGTTGCTGTAACGCGATAAAACTACGCCAATCATCATAATCAGTAATAGGTACCTGCTGTTGAAAATCAGTCAAGCTACTATGTTTATTGAGGCCATATTTTTCTGCACTTTGAGTGCCGTCGACTTCCTCCATCAAGGCTTTAAATATCAGCGTTTGCCTTTGCTCTACCTGATAGCTGGCCGTTTCAAACGCCGCCTCTGCGCTACTTGATAGCTTGTGTGCGACGCTATGTAATAGTCTTGATGATATCGTTTTTAACATCATGACACTGCCACTACCGTTGATTTTCGTTTGCCACGAGTGAAAGGCACCATTTTTCTTTTCATGAAATCCAACAACATACTGATCGTCACTTCGCCTGCACAGGGAAGCTCGGTGCCCTGCTTCCAAGAGGGGTTCAGTTTTTCAAAGTGACGAATATTCTGGTCTTTTTCTTTCATCTCTTCGGTAATACACGCTACGTCTTCTTTGAGGTGCTGATATTCGTTACCAAAGTTCAATAGACGCTTTTCCCGGTCATAAGCATGCGGGTAAAGATGCTCACAATACTCATCAACAATGGTTTCAAGTTTTTGGTTACTACTTTGATGGCAGGGATAATACTGGTGGAAATTATTAGTCAATAACAGGTAGGTTTTATAGCCCTTTGAAATAAGTAACCAAAACACGGGTGTTTTAGGGTACTTGAGCTTTGTTGTGAATAGCTTCTTGGCAAAGACTTTTTGCAGTTCTCTGTCGCCCCAATAAGCTCTTTCAACCACAGTGTCACCACTGAAAATACCAATAGATTTTTGTCCGCCGTGACCCACATCCATTTCGGTCCAGGTTGAGAAACCGACAATACGATTTTGTATTTTGTCTTCCAGTATAAAAACGCCGGTCTTCTTACCCATATCGGTCACAAATGTTTGTAAATCCGCATTGTTGTAGTACTGAATAAAAAGTTTATGCATCTCCAGTAATTGCGGTACAGATACCTTTTTGATCTGACTAAATCGAGCTGATATTTTGCTATTGTTATTTTTCATTTGTCGTCCCTAACGTATAACTTTCGCGATTAACAAACACAGTGACCCGCAACAAATTGTCACCTGTCCTACGCCGATTACTGTTTAACCGACCAATAAATTAACTACACTTGAGCATCAATAGGTACTCAAGCGATAAACGTATGATTAGTTTTACAACGAGAGCCTTGATCGGCACTTTCACGATTAGGCCTAAGAATTCGAAACAACGACTAGCGCACAAGCGTACTCAATTGTTTGAGAGTTGGATCACAAAGGGGGATATGTTGAAAAAGAGGTGTTGAGAAAGAGGGATTCATAAAACGCAGGTTTGGGGGGCAGTGTAAAAATTCACTATCTACTAGTCGTTTTTGCGCTGACCCCAAATATATTCAGCTCGAACAGAGCAGCTTACATGTCTCCATCCCACTCCCTATACTTATCCATTGGCAAGAGAAACCTGACACCACTCGTCTGTGACTCACACCTTTTGTTAGCATAGGCTTTTCGCTGAACATCACCGCTAATACAGTTATGACTCCTCCCGATCAAAACTTCCCATTGTCATTCTTCCATTCGCTTCTTGGTGGTATCGTTTCGGATGTGTCCCAGTGCTCTACGATTTTGCCCTCGGAGATTCGGAACAAGTCATAGAATGATGTAGGCACCTGACCTCGAAGACCTTCACAGCCCGTCAGAACAAAGCTTCCGTCGGCGAGTAGGTGATGAATCGTCTGATATTGAACTGCGCCTTCTGGCTCACGGGCTTCCAAGGCTGAGCGCAATGAGTCCAAACCGCTCTCAAGTACGGGGTTGTGCTCTTGGTACGTTTCGGACAGGTATTCGGGAAGCTTTTCTAGTTGACGTTCAATAAGAACCGACGAGATAAACGCCTTCACCAGCGCACGATTTGTTTCGGTCAGCCCCGAGTCTTCGGCCTCTGTTGGGCCGTCAACCATGCTGTTACCGGAAGGGTTTGGGCCTTTTCTTGATTGGATATTATCCCAATGTTCGACCGTTTGATCACCTTCAAAACGGAACACCTCGAAGCCAACTCTTGAGCTGCTGAAGTCGTACTCTGTATGACCAAAAACGTAATCGCCGTCGGAGAAAATTCGAACAATATTGACCCGAGGATTCGTCTTCGATAGACGCTTGAACAACGCCGCTAAGCCCTCACCGCCTTCACGCGTCTGAGGGTTATGTTGGATGTATTTATTCGGATTCACAACCGCGACTGATTCTGGATCACCCGTTTCAATACCCTTTAACAGCGCCACGATCTTTTGCTTTCGTTCAGATGTCACGAACTCCTCCTATTGCTTTCTGGCGGCGTACTTTGCGCAAGCGTATATTGCATCCAACTCTTATTGCACCAAACTCATATTCCACCTTCCTCATATTGCACACACTTTACTTAGTATGTACGGACTGAGAAATAGCCAGAAGACGGGACGAGTTCAACGCTTGTTAGGCTTTTTGCACAATTAAGTAGGTATGCAATTCTGGGTATTGATCGTACTCAAGGTGACGACAAATACAAGACAAGCGATTAAATAGCGCGAGAAAACCGTTTGTCCCCAAGGTCGAGTAATAGACCTCTGGCCCCATTGTGTCATCGCGATGGTCACCCGGTTCAGCCGTGCCACCAAAGGAAAAAATTAATACGCCACCGGTATTGAGCGCCGAGACTAGCTTTGTTATTACCTCTTCTTGCTGCGCTAGCGGGATATGCCAAATGCTGTCCCAAGCTGAGATGAAATCGTATTTTTCACTCGCTTCCCACTCGCAGATGTCGTGGTGATGAAAACGTATCTCAGGGTTACGCTGCCTCGCTAATTGAATCATTTTTTCAGAAATATCGAGCCCCTCATAGGAAAACCCTTCCTGCTGAAAAAGATCGATAAAGCGCCCTGTGCAACCACAGCCAACATCGAGCACTTTACCTCTGCTTTCTATAAAGCCGATGGCACGTTTATGCTGATCGATTCCATTGTCACGATTGAAGCCTTCCCGCTCCCATAGATGCGTAATTTGGTCGTAGGCACTGCCAATATCTTTCGGGTTCATTGCGTTTAACCTGAGTACTTATTTTTAGTCGAAGCGGCGGGGCGAAAAAAGAACAAGTCGATTACTCGTATACTGGATAGAAACCATCGTGCAAAGCGCCGTCGCCACCGATATCATCCCATGCGGCTTTGTCAGCAACGAATATATGGTTCTCGATCTTTGCGTTCGACAAACCAAGCAAAGCCCCTGCAGGCACCCAGTATTTGTCGCCAGAGCGAAACAGGTTGGGAACGGTTGCACCACATGTGCCGCAAAATGAGTAACTGTACCCACCCTCTTTGCTAAAATTTGAAATCGCCTCTTGGCCTGAACACCATGTAAAGTTTTTTGTTTCTACAAATAAACCGGTCTGAGATGAGGTGCCGGTTTGTTGTTGGCACAGACTACAGTGACATTGATAAAGCGTTTTTATTCTGCCCTCAATTTCATAAGAAACGGCACCGCAAATACATTCTCCTTTGTTCATAGTTCCCTCTATATTCTCTGAGCTCGTAACGACCCGCGCCTTCGTGCGAACCTTCGCACTTCAGACAGTTCACGCCATTTCGATTTAGTTTTTTGGATGAAGTTTTCGATAAAGCCCGTAGATTATCAGAGGAATAACAAACTCCAAAATCATAGCCGGAATCAGAATAGCCGCAGGCGGCCCCACTGACAACATAGAGATTAAACGCCCTACACCGCCCACAAAAAAGGCCAAAGCGATAACGGGAATAAAACGATGTTCACGATCAATATTCCGAGCAACCCAAAAACAAAAGGCGCCATAGGCCAACCAAAACACCGAGAAGAACCGAAGCTCGTTGTCGACCGTAGCCTCTGTACCAGGAACGGCTCCCGGGATCGCAGACGCACCACCTATTAATACGTTTAGCCCTGTTGCTGCAACCACTAACGCAATCGCGAACAGAATATATTTAAGCGCTGTTTCCATAAAACTATCCCTCTACATCAAACTTAATATCAAACTTAATATCAAACCGTCATGCACACCAAATCGCTAGAATCACAAGCGGGAATGTTGGTGATAGTCATCTTCATGAGAAATCACCCAGACGCTCGGCGTGTCACGCGATTATTGAGAACCATGTTATTAGACCAGCAGCGAGATGAGTAGCGTGAAGATTGGATTAGTTATTTCTATTGTTTACCCCTGCGTTGTTATTAACAGGTTTTATGGCAATCTAGAGCCTGCGCTTAAATGCCGCCTACTTAACAACTTAATAGAAACACCAAGCAACATGCAAACGGCTAGTTTGTCGCTGCCCTAGTTTAATTCGTTGCTCTCGATTTCTTGTTGCAGCTTTTCTAGCTCGTCGAGAATAACCATAAATTTGGTGCCAAAATCAGTCACCTTATATTCAACCCTTGGCGGCACTTCATTGTAAGAAAGTCGCTCAAGAATGCCGAAGTCGGTATTTCTTCGTAAGCATTGATTCAACACTTTCGTCGTTAAACCCTCAACGCTACGCACCATTTCACCTGGGCGGTTTATCCCGTTCGCCAGCAGTTGGTATACCGTGAGCGACCATTTACAGCCGTATATTGTCTCTACCATCTGCGCGCTCTGGATCGGCGCTGATTTTTTAGTAAATTTTTTTTCGTTAGTTTTCATAAAGGTATACCAAAAAGTACCTACCGTACCGATATGTACCTACTTTTTACGACGTTGATTGTTCGATAAATTTACACCACACATTAACACATACCGGAGCAATATTATGAACACTTCTAACATCGCATTAATCATTGGTGGGTCCAGCGGAATGGGCTTGGCGGCGGCAAAGCAATTGGCTGCGCTAGGCATCAGCACCGTCATAGTCGGGCGTAATTCTTCTAAGTTAGAGGCTGCAAAGTTGGCACTGAATTCGATCGCGATAGACGGAGCAGTAGTAGAAACAATTCAAGCAGATCTTTACCAGCAGCACGATGTCGACGAGCTAATTGAGCATATCAATAAGGACAACAGGCACATCAAATATCTGGTGAATTCGGCCGGCTACTTCAAGCCAAAACCTTTTGAAGAACACACCGCAGACGATTATGATATTTACGCTGATTTGAATCGATCTACCTTTTTCATCAACCAGGCGGTCGCTAAGAATATGAGCACCAATGGCGGCGGATCCATTGTGAATATAGGCTCGATGTGGGCGAAGCAAGCCATTAAAGCAACGCCGTCTTCTGCCTACTCAATGGCCAAAGCAGGTCTGCATGCTTTAACACAACACATGGCAATGGAGTTGGCCGAGCACAACATTAGGGTTAACGCGGTGTCACCAGCCGTCGTAAAAACCCCTATATATGAAGCGTTCATCGATCCGGCTGAAGTGGATGAGGCACTCGCTGGCCTTGATGATTTTCACCCAATCGGTCGAATTGGCACCTCAGAAGACGTGGCCAATAGCATCTTGTTTTTATTGCAAGACAAAGCGAGTTGGGTGACCGGCGCCATTTGGGATGTCGATGGCGGTGTTATTGCCGGTAGAAACTAAACAAGAGATGTAATTAGGTAATTTAAAATGACGATGCAAATCAATTCAGACTTAGCACAACGCGTGGTAGTTGAGCCCGGTGATTATCATTGGGTCGACTCACCGATGAAAGGCGTCGAGCGTATGATGCTAGACAGAAATGGAGATGAAGTCGCACGTGCGACTTCTATCGTTCGCTATGCCCCCTTCAGCGAATTCTCGCCACATATTCACAGTGGTGGCGAAGAGTTTTATGTTCTCGACGGCGTCTTTTCTGACGAGCACCAATCCTATGAAAAAGGCAGCTACGTTCGAAACCCTATTGGCTCTTCTCACACGCCAAAAGTCGGTAAAGACGGCGCGACAATATTCGTAAAACTACATCAGTTTGATGAAAAGGACTCACAACAAAAAGTCATTAATACCCATACTCAGCCTTGGCTACCGGGCCTGGTAGACGGGCTAAGTGTGATGCCACTGCATGAATTCGAAAGCGAGCATGTCGCCCTGGTGAAATGGGCGCCCAATACCCGCTTCAATCGCCATCAACATTGGGGCGGTGAAGAGATTCTCGTCTTAGAAGGGACATTTCATGACGAGCACGGCAGCTACCCAAAAGGGTCTTGGTTGCGCAGCCCACATCTAAGTAAACACACGCCGTTCACCAAAGAGGATGGTGCCTTGATTTACGTAAAAACCGGACACTTATAACGACAGCAACGACGACACCTGTTTTTTTAGTTCAGGCAATACGTCCTCAGCAAACCACGGATTGTTTTTGAGCCAACGATTATTCCTTGGGCTAGGGTGCGGCATCGGCAACATATTAGGCCAATACTGTTGCCACTGCTTAACCGTGTCAGTCAAGGTTCTGGCTTTGTCATCACCAAGGTGCCAATCAAGCGCGTATTGCCCAATCACTAGGGTCAAACGGACATTGGGCAACAAGGCGAGCAACTGCTCTCGCCATTGTTCAGCACATTGCGCTGGCGGGGGTAAGTCGCCGCTTTTCCCGGTTCCCGGATAGCAAAAGGCCATGGGTAAAATAGCGATATTCGCCTCGTTGTAGAAGTCTTCAGCCTCAAGCCCCATCCACGCCCGTAAGCGATCACCAGAAGGGTCATCAAAAGGAATTCCTCGTTGATGCGCTTTTCTACCTGGCGCTTGCCCCGCAATGAGTATTTTGGCATCTGATGAGAGCTGAAAAATAGGCTTGGGACCAAGAGGCAAATGTGTACAACGCGAGCACGCCCGAACGGCATCGGTCGTAGCAGAAATGTTGTGCGTTTTTAGTATGTGCTCAGTCAAAATTGTCGACTCTTTTTGCTGATGTCCGATAACATGAATGATCTTGGACAATTATTCTAGACAATGACCTTAAACAACGACCTTAAACTAAGTCACCGTCGCTCTGATTTCCAAATACTAATAGGATCAGAACTAACTTACTTGTATGAGGTGTAAGGCAAAACCACAAGGTCTGCCACCAGCGAAAAAATAGAGTCGATGCCAACATACCAATTTTTCTATCCAATAACGGGTGATGGTAGATATCCAAGCTCCCCACAAATAGTAGACACCTACTACAGGATCAAATATGACAATAGTAAGTGTCTACTTATGAGGAACAGGGAAAGCGTTGACGAAAGGGCGATTTACCTTGTACACAATATTTTATTGATGCGTCCGACATTTTGAGCAAAACACGATTGTTTTATTGGGATTGATAAATTAGTCTCTTGAGCAAGTGGATATCAATAAAACGCCCCTATTTCCGATAGTAGTTATTTCCGATAGTAGTTATTTCCGATAGTAGTTGCTCGTCATAGGTGCGCGCCATTTTCTAAATTTAACGAAAACAATATAGAAACAACAATAACAAACTCAATTAGAACGGTGATTACTGATGCAAACAAAAGATACACCACCGCTAACACAAGACGAGAATACTGAGGCAAACCCCTACGAGAACACCAAGTACCGAAACTACGTTTTATTCGTGCTGACTATTACCTACGCTTTTAACTTTATCGACCGCCAAATTCTTGTGATTTTACAAGAATCCATCAAGCAAGAACTGTTACTGAGTGACTCACAACTCGGCTTACTCACAGGAATTGCATTCGCACTATTTTATGTCGTTATGGGGATCCCCGTTGCACGACTCGCCGACAAGTCGGTGCGCCGAAATATTATGAGCGTCGCCATAGGCACATGGAGCCTTATGACGGCCGTGAGCGGTTTCGCCCAGAACTACACGCAACTTCTACTCGCGCGCATTGGCGTAGGTATTGGCGAGTCTGGCTGTAGCCCACCGGCGCACTCAATGATCTCAGATATATTTCCAGCCGAAAAACGTGGCACCGCACTCGCGGTATATTCAATGGGCATTAACATAGGCGTGTTATTTGGTTTTTTACTAGGCGGGTGGATTAACGAATATTATGGCTGGCGAGTTGCTTTTATCGTCGTCGGCCTCCCAGGCATTCTGATCGCCATTCTTATTCAAACGACGGTCAAAGAGCCTTTTAGGGGCGCCCATGATGCGGTCAGCAATCCTGACGAAGTCGCCTCTTTTGGTGAGTCATTGAAAACGCTATGGTCTAAAAAATCCTTTCGGCACATTTCGATTGGCGCCTCATCGCTCGCATTGATCGGCTACGGAGGCGCCATCTGGTTTGCTCCCTATATGCTTAGAAACTTCGAGATACAGACAGGTGAACTGGGTACTTGGTTAGCGCTAATAAGCGGTATCTTGGGCGGTGCAGGTACACTGGCGGGAGGCTACATAGCGGATAAAAAAGGCCTCAAAGATAAACGCTGGTATGTATGGATTCCCGCCATTGCAGCGACTATCGCGCTACCGTTTTTATATTTTGTTTATACAATTGACTCTCTTTACGCCGTACTGGCTTTGTTTGCCATCCCCGCCACCATGGCAACAGTTTATATGGGGCCCAGCCTAGCGATGGTTCAAGGCTTAGTGAATATCCGAATGCGGGCACTCGCGTCTGCTATTTTATTTTTCGTGATTAATATCATTGGCCTAGGTGTAGGCCCTGTCCTCGTGGGCGTGATCAGTGATGCGATTACAGAAGACTACGGCACCCGCTCCGTTGGCTATGCTGTCTTATGGGTATCCGCAGTGTTCACTGTCATCGCGGTATGGCAGTTCCTCGCGGCCAGTAGGTATATCAATGAGGAAATGCAGCAGAACAACGCGTAAACCATCATGAGCAAACGGCTCTTCGCCTAGTGCGAAGGGCCAATATTGCCCATAGAACTCTTCGTCGTTCTGAACTATTTAAACTGGCTCGCTTTCAGTGACATCACCACTGCACTCAATTGGAAAAGAATAACAACAAGATATAAGTAACACGCCTTCATTTGATGGTTTCATGACGCGTAGATCAATCGGAAACCGCATCAAAGTTGTGGCTCTTATTTACCCCATCAAATCACCCCCCACTTACCCCCCATTTTGATTCACGAACGCATCCAATTTATAGGCCCACACGCCTTAGCTGAGATGAGTTTTACATATGGCAGTATGATGACGAAACTGCTCATGTGATAAATAAGTAAGCACCTAAACCGTCCAATGTAGCAATGCCAATAAAGCGTCTTCAACAACAAAATACATACCGTAGGACTTTATAGTACCCGTTGTTATAAGATATGGTCACGGTTCCGTGGCGTACAAAAATAACTAGAATTAACTACAGGACCGCATGTTCGAACAAACCTTTTAGAAACATCGACGATTTAGAGTCAAACAATTTTCTCGAAGCCGAAGACACAGGCGTAGCAGTATGAACACTCATCAACACTGACACTGGGGTTTGAGATATATAAACAGTTACCCGAAGGTCTGGCCAGATCCATCTTTATGCAGTTTCTCATAGCGGAGTGCCATCCTTTTGATGATGGAAATGGCCGCCTATCACGTATCATGATGAACGCTGAATTACACTCGGTAGAACAGCATAAGTTAATTGTCCCGACAGTACACAGAGATAGTTATCTTAACGGTTTGAGGCAAGCAACTAGGCAAGGAAAATTTAGAACCCTTGTAAAAGTATTCTTTCAACTACAATGCTACTCAGCATCTATCAATTGGCTAGATTATGGTGAAGCTCGAGAACAACTTGAACTACACAAAGCACACGCCCTTCCAGATGATGGCGTTGCTGAATTTAATAAACAGATAAAAAATTACAAAATGAATTTGCCTGCTGTGTAAAATCACACGCCTACTGCAACACTAATATTTACCCAAAAATGTAGATCATCACTTAAAGTACCACAACCGAATTACCCCCACTTTCGTAATATCAGGTATAACTATGTATATCCACCCGACGGCCAAACCCAGTGTTTGTCATACTTAGGTTTACATAGTTATACCCTGAAACCGCTTCAATTCCCGCCGTCGAGTACGTCACAAAGGTTCCAGAGTTTTTGTACGATGTTGTTATTGGTCATGGGTGTTTCTCTAATTCATTTAGTCGATTTATTGGCTGGCGTGCTTTACTTTATATTGAAAAGAACTAGGGCCAGTGAATATCGTAACGGGTGCTGCGTCCGCCGCCGTCTAATTTGGTAATACAGTTCTTATCTAATAAGTCGGCAATATGCCGTGTGGCGGTGGCTTTACTGACTTTGGCCATGCCTTTGTATTTCGCTGCGCTGAGGCCGCCTTCAAACCCATCATGGCCTGCATCTAATAAGCGGTTAAGCACTTTAATTTGTTCCGGTTTTAAGCCGTCTTGCCCGTGGCATTGCCAGAAGCGCGCTTTTTGCAGTATGAAGTCGATACTGAGCAGAGCTGCTTCGAGCGTTTGCTTTAGAGTGTTAAGAAACCAGTGCATCCACGGGGTAATGTCGAGCTCGCCTTTTTGAGTTTGCTCGAGTATCTCGTAGTAGCCTTTGCGGTTTTCCATAATACTGGCAGCCATGGCGTAGTAACGGATGGACTGCTGCTCGCCTTGCGCCAAGACATAATCACTGACCGCTCGAGCAAGGCGGCCATTGCCGTCGTCAAAGGGGTGCAAGGTAACAAACCATAAGTGTGCTTTGGCGGCGCGCAGTATCGGATCTAGACTGTTATTTTCTCGGCTACCTTCGAGCCAGCCCAAGAATGCTTGAATCTGCCCTTCTAACCCTTCTCTTGGCGGCGCTTCAAAATGAACGGTGCGTTTATACAAGGGGCCAGATACGACTTGCATCGGTTCATCGCCCCTTAAGGCGCCTATATTCATTTGTTGCGATACGAAACTTGGCTGTTCACCTTGTTCTGCCAGCGGGAAAATATAACGATGCCATTGATACAAGCGCGCTTGGCTTAAGGGGTGCTGGACATTTTCGGTGGCGTCGAGGAGTAGGTCGGCCAAGCCTTCGGTTTGCGCGGTAGTTTGGCTTAAACCTGCTTCTTTTACCCCTAGACGTTTTGCTAAGGATGAGCGTACCGACTCTACATTCAGCTCTTCACCCTCAATAGCCGATGACTGCACGATATTTTGCAACTGCGCATCGAGTGCCGAGGCCTTGCTACCTGCTCCGTCGATATGGTCGATCTTGCCAAGCAGCTTGCCCTGTAGCTGAGTCACCTCGCGCAAGGTAGTCGCTAATGTCTCATGGTTCCAAGTGAAGTTTGGCCAACCGGGTTGCTGCCAGATCCATGTGAGTGAATGTTGTGTCGTCATAGTTTTATCGTTCTTTTAGCTTGCCTGCCCTATTTATAAAAACGGTGAGCCGAATAGCAACTTTATTCGGCTCACTTATTGAGCCTTTAGTGGTTTATAGTAACGCGTAATCGGCTCAGAGGCTAGCTTGCCTAGTAATTAATGGGGTCGGTGACAAATGCGAATGATTGCGTTTTGTCACCGATACCATTCTTTTCATCTTTGTTTCGCAGTGATGCCTTTAGTTGGGCAATTAATTCAATCAGCATTTTTTCAATCGAGTCTGACCCCGTTTGATTTACTTTTTCAAAAAATCTGCCCCAGAAGATTTATTTTTCAAAACGCCCTGCTCCTTTGCTCTATGATTATTATTTATTGATTGACTTTGAACGTCCCCAAAGTAGGATGCTTCGTCGTAGCTTATCTCAATAAACACTATTCAATTTTTTAAGGAAGCAAACAAATCATCATGCATATGAAAAAGTTTTGGGTCATTATTTCAATGGTATTCGCCCTATCGATCACTACACACGTTGAAGCGAAAAAATTCGGCGGCGGAAAGTCGTTTGGGAAGTTATTTCAAACTAAACCGTCTCCGGCTAAAAAAGCAACACCAAATAGTTCAGGTTCGGCGAAACAAAAAGCCCCTGCCCAGGGCGGCATGATGAAAGGTTTAATGGGCGGCCTGCTTGCCGGCGGATTAATTGCGGCGTTAATGGGCGGAGCTTTTGAGGGCATTCAGATCATGGATATGATTTTGCTCGGCTTGGTGGCCTTTGTTCTGATTCGTTTGTTTAAAGGTATGATGCAAGCTAAAGCAAGCGCCATGGAACCTCAACCTTCTTATGCAGCCAATCAATTCCGGCAAGACAGACAGTCAGACTCCGAAACAAACAACTTCTTAGGCGGTCAGTTACCGCAGTCGTCTTTTGGTAATCAATCAACAGGCAATCATAATAGCGACGCGACTTTTGATGAAGAACAAGCTTCAGGGTTTGGTTCAAACAATGATGTACCTTATAACCTGCCTGCTGACTTTGATATAAACAATTTTTTGGCAGGCGCTCGCGAGCATTATCGTACCATCCAGCTTGCTTGGAATGAGAATGACCTAGGTAAGATTGAAGAGTACGTTAGCCCAGAGCTGTTTTCCCACTTAAAGGAAGAACGTGCAGCACTTGAAGGTGATCAACACACGCACGTGATGTTTATTGATGCACAAATCATCAGAGCAGATCAATCTGCAGGTTCCGCAGAATTAAGTATTCAGTTCAGCGGGCGCTATAGTGATGAAGCCGAAGGAGTTGAAGAAGATATTACAGACCTTTGGCACTTGACCAGAGACACGAGCACTCACAATGCGCCATGGTTAATAGTAGGAATCGAAAACGAAGCTTAAGCTGCTGACCACTTGCTTCCGATAAAAGCCGGTACTATCGCTCAATTGTCACCGGCTTTATAATGATATTACTCTTCTAAATGCCTTCAAAAGAAGGCGCTTTCTTAGTTTGCCCACCAAACCGAGAGGGAGTAAAAATCAAAAGTTCAATCATAGGGGGAAGCTAGAATGGTGAAGACTCGTGGCCTTACCGCCACTTCGCCCAAGGGTCTACCCCACCACTATTAGATTCGCTATTCGAACCATCTGAACTATCTTCTCGTTCAGAACGCGGCTTAACTTGCTCACGTTCATTGCGTCGTCGAGTGTCAGAGCTTCCACCGTAATGTTTGCCACCTCTATTCTGCTTACGTTCAGCCGATTTTTTTGCGCGCTTCTCTTGCAGGCGTTCGGCCTCTTCTAGACTTAACTCGGCAGGCTCGCCCGGAACTTGATCATCGGGCACGATACGATCTCTAGGTGATAGCGCAAACTGCTCATCTGATGCACGCGGGAGACTCTTAAATTGATAGAGATAGAATGACTCAACGCTCTCACGTGCCCAAGTCGTTTTCTTTAAAAACTTCAAACTGGACTCAATGCTAGGATTGGTCTTAAAACAATTTAGGTTTAGATACGCATCCAAAATATCAAAGCCATAATAATCGACGATTTCAACCAACATATTCTTTAAACTCAAACTATGCAGGGGGTTATTCTTGTAGTTGATATCGTCACTCATTGGCAGATCCTAAGGGGAATTTGACACTAGCCTGTAGTATAGCGGCGCAGCTCGCCGCAACCTACAAATATAATTAACTAAGACTATGAAGCAACTTGACATGCAACCCTATTTACTCAAAAGTATAACCTTGCCATTCTGGCAATGTAACCGTGAAAAACTTGCTTATGTCATCGTCTATAATCCCAGCTTCGTCACCTGCCAGCACCGAACTGGTAAAACAATCACCATTGTTCACCTCATTGCCTAACGCGTTGTTGGTCGAAATGGCTCAGCATTTTCAAATTCAAACCTGGGAGAAAGAGGACTACATCAGCCCGACCTTACTTACCGAGCGATTTTGTTTCTTGCAATCAGGGCAATTGGAAATGAAGCGAAGTAATCCGGACACGGGAAGAGAAATCACTGTAGACATGCTCTATCCTGGTGATAGTTTTGATATCATTGCCTTGCTCGATGGCCAACCCCACAACGTTACACTTTCTCCAATTTTGCCTCTACGTGTTATTTCCGTACGCATCGAGTTGATGCGTAAATGGCTGTGGACCTACCCTGAATTGAATCAACAATTTTTACCCTACCTTGCTCAAAAAATGCGTGAACGAGAAGATCAAACTGTCGATATAGCATTACATGACGTGAGTACCCGGCTCAGCCGCATCATTCTAAAGCACATCAACAAAATACAAACCTACACAGGAATAAAAGAAGAGGCACAAAAAAACCATCTAATTAATCACCTATCAGACGAAACATTGGCAAGGATGTCAGGGTCGGTACGCCAAGTGATCAATAAACAACTACAGCACTGGAAGTCAGAAGGCGTATTGGACAAAAAAAAGCACGAGATCATGATTCATGACCTCACTGCGATATACGAAGAAGCGAATAATATTCAAGAACGTTTTAAATAGCGCCTAACAAACTCGGCAGATGGCGTATTACATTACATGTATCGGCTCGAACCCAATCTTACTATTTTGAATATGAGTCACGACTTAAGCTGACAAACTTACTAGGGCTTATGAGTCCGCAAAGTTGCCACTCGACGAGCTTGTTCAAGTAAGGATAAAACAGCCAACCTGATCACTGGCTGAATGATTGAAAATGAGCATTAGCGATAATTCAGATTATGTAGTTTAAGAAATTAATAAGCCTTTTACAGCTTATTCTCGATGTTCGCTCTACCCCGAAAGCGATACTATTTTGAAATATAAAGTGTCCACTTAATCGGGGGAAGTTCAAGTTCCGCAACATTGCCTTGTTATGATTTTAATTATATGATGGTACATACAGCTTGTACAAGGATAAAGCTATGCAAACTATAAACATTAGTGATTTTAGAGCCAACCTTTTGAAATATCTAGAGGTTGCAGGCTCTGGCGAACAAATTTTGGTTACCTCCAATGGTAAATTATTAGCCAGTATAACCGCCCCAGAAGACAAAAAAGAAATTGCAAAAAAACAATTAAGTTCGTTGGCAACAACTGCAAAAATACATGATGTAACAGCACCAACAGAAAGTGAATGGGATGCTTTACAATGATTTTAATGGATACCTGCGCAATAATATGGGATGCATTAGAACCTGGTAAACTCTCTAAGAATGCCTTGAATGCTATTAATAAAGCAGATGAAAGCAACGCCCTGATTATCTCGGATATTTCTATATGGGAAATATCAATGTTAATTAAAAAGAAGCGTGTTGAAGTAGATACTACTGCTGCTAATTTTATTAATCTATTTTTGCAGTCTCGAAGTGTCTCTGTTCAATCAATTTCTCCTGAAATAGCTGAATTATCAGTGAATTTTGGTTCCGAAATAAATAATGACCCAGCTGACAGAATAATTGCTGCAACTTCTATAATTTTAAACACACAGTTAGTAACGGCAGATCAAAACCTTATTCATAGTCAGATGATTACTACTGTCTGGTAAGCATAATGCCAAAAGCAGCGGCGGCATTGCCGTCCACTGCCTTTCATTATTATGTTTTTACACGCCATTTAATACACCCCATAACTTGCCCCAACGTTCTAGTTTTTCATCAGAACTTAGTAACCGCGGTTGAATTTGAATTGGTTTACCAAGTTTATTGGAACTATGAAGCAAATTGGAATTAACAGCGCCACGTAATTGGCCATTTAAATGGCACCCTACCGCTAAGAAATCACTACAATTATCGGTAAGGACCTAGTTTCTTAGACAGTCTCTAGCTCCTCAAAATACTGTCTTTCGAACTCTACTGGCGACAGCCCGCCATTTGTACCATGATTTCGTTTTGGGTTGTAGAAACATTCGATGTAGTCGAAGATTTCAGACCTTGCTTCATCCCTAGTATTGTATGTCCTTCTTTTGACTCGATCCTTCTTTAGTAGAGAGAAAAAGCTCTCTGCAACAGCATTGTCGTGACAATTACCTCGTCTGCTCATGCTAGCTTCGAGGTTGTGATCCTTTAAGAAACTTCGCCAATCATCAGAGGTATATTGAACCCCTTGATCGGAATGTATAAGTACTCTGTCATCAGGTCTTCGACCCCACACAGCCATTAACAATGCATCAACGACTAGGTCTGTCTTTGGGCTACTTTTCATTGTCCAACCGATTACTTTCCTTGAAAATAGGTCGATGACAATAGTGACATACAGCCAGCCCTCGTACGTCCGAATATACGTAAAATCTGTTACCCAAACCTGATTCGGTTTAGTCACTTCAAACTTTCTATTCAGAGTATTGGGTGCGACATGATGAGCATGACCACCTTTGAAACCTGGGTGTCGTCGGTAACCTCTTTGAGCTTTGATCTCTTCTGACTGCATGATTCGTAGCACACGATTCTTACCACAAGTTTCACCGTCGCGCTTGAGGTCAAAAGTAATGTTTCGATAACCGTAGGTACATCCGCTTTCTAGCCAAAACTGTTTGATTTTTCCAGCTAAGCGTTTATCTTCCTTGGCTCTTCTGCTAAGAGGCTCGTTTAACCAAGCGTAAAACCCACTTCGATGGACATTGAGTACGCCGCACATGACCATCACTGGATATTTGTAGAGCCGTGACTTTATGAACGTGTACTTTTCTTTGACTCCCCGGCAAAGTACACGGCGGCTTCCTTTAAAATGTCCCTCTCTTCCGTCACCCTACGCAATTGGGCTTTTAACTGACGAATCTCTTCTGTCTGAATATCGTCTGTCTGACGTTGTGACTTTGGTTTGCTGTATTTTTTTACCCAATCTTGAAGACTCTTGTAGCTCACTCCAAGTCTCTTCGCTACATCGGCGATTGGATGACCTCGGTCAGCCACTTGCTTTGCAGCTTCAATTTTAAACTCTTCTGTATAGCGCTTACCGCTCATAAATAACACCTCATATCTATTACCATTATATAGCTATGAGATGTCTAAGAAACTAGGTCCTTACCATGGTGCCCAAAAGATAGCTTCCAAAGAATGATAAGCTAGAATATAAGAACGTTCTTCATTCAACGATCAAGTAGAAACAAATGCGCCCTACCATTTGGTTAAAACCTGGAATTCTGATTATTTACGGTGCGTCACTCGATGCTGACACTCATAAGCATCACGCTATTCAAGTCGTCTGGCCGACAGACAGTTCGGTTTGCACAATTGATAATAAAGATATTAAAGAACCGGTAATTATTAATTCGGATGTCAAACATCAGCTAAAAATGCAGTCTGGCTGGATTCTACTTATTGAGCCAAAAAGTGATCTCGGCGAAGGATTAAGTGACCTTTTGGCACAAAAAAAAGCTTTAGAGCTAGAACGAGTTCCTCAGCTGAACGATGAAAAACCCTCACCCACCGATGATCCCAACGTATTACTAGCCCCCCTTTTTCAGAAGTTAAGTCTAGAGTTAGACTTTGCCAGTACAACAAGCCATATTTCAGATGCGCGTATCTTAAAACTACTTGAGAATCTCAACGGTTGTTTACCAAACGGCTGCCTCAAGCCAACAAGCTGGAAAGCAGCTGAAGTTGCCGACAGCCTTCATTTGTCAGAGAGCAGGTTTCTCCATTTATTCAGTGAACAAATGGGTATCGCGTGGAGACCATTTCTTCTTTGGCATCGTATGATTTGCGCGATAAATGCTATTGTGAAAGGAGCCTCTGCAACCGAGGCGGCACACCAAGCAGGGTTTTCAGACAGTGCTCATTTAAGCCGTACATTCCGAAACCTATTTGGCATGTCTATTCGTAAGTCCCTCGCATTGTTTCCTAAATAGTTAGCACGTTTATTCAAGTTTAAAACTGTTCTTCGCATTAATCTGTTCTCATACCAATTCAAATAGAGGAACAGATTATGGACGCATTAATTGCCATCGGACTTTTCACAGCAACAGTAGTCGTCGGTGAGTTGCGACACCGCTATCAGGACTCTCTGCTCGAAGAGCAAAGTGATCATGATAATCACTAGCTAAGATGTATAACCACATTCAGCGAGGCCAACACGCCTCGCCAAGAAACTTTTTCAATCCGAAGTACGGATGTCGTTGAGGAGAACCAACATGGGAGCTGAACATAACCACGGAAATATCAAAGGCAAGAAACTAGGTATTTCCATCTTGCTAAATGTATTTATAACCGTCGCGCAAGCCATTGGAGCGTTAGTATCAGGGAGTCTATCTTTACTATCGGATGCGCTTCATAACTTTAGTGACGTTATTGCACTAATTATTAGCTACATTGCAGATAAGCTAACTCAAAAGCAATATACAGCGGAGCAAACATTTGGATTTAAGCGAGCTGAAATCATTGCCGCTT
>ENA-OSET01001245-OSET01001245.1-sediment-metagenome-genome-assembly--contig:-NODE-1245-length-26676-cov-11.325426_pt1 | contig 26676 bp, 23 predicted proteins | sample MGYA00237882_ERZ534229 | MGnify/ENA primary metagenome ERZ534229 (study PRJEB26408, sample SAMN06266212) | sediment metagenome | isolation source: Hudson Canyon methane seep mesocosm | place... | reverse complement strand
CCCTAGCTCAACCGCTAGCTTGTCATCCATAAGAATCACATACTGCACCGATTCTGCTAAAGTAAAACCACAGTTTTGACCAAACGGGCGGCTAGCACGACGACAATTTGGAGTCTCGTTACCTTCTATTTTTTTCAGCCCTTGCCAAGTGCCCAGTGCACTCATGGCTGAATAACCTTCAATAATTTCTGGCGTAATAGGTGCCTCACTATTGCCAACAAACGCTACTCGACACTTACCAGATTGAATCTCTTCTACCGCCGCTTTCAAATTATAAAGAAAGGTAGCACACGCACCACTAACACTACCTGTGGTGCCCACACTCCCTAGTACGTAGGCATTGATGAAATCAGCCGGCATAGTATTTAAACCGAACGGTAGCTGCTTTGCAGAGGCTCTCCGGCCTCTTAAGCGGGCCTGTAAGGTACCTCCAAGGCCATTACTATCAAGTTGGCCCATAGCACTACCTGAATGCACTGAAATCTCATCTGGCCTCACTGCTGCGATTACAGTCTCCCAAGGAATACCCATTGAGTGCAGGGCATCACTTCCCCCGATGATACTCATCTGCAACCCTCGTGGATGAAACCGTGAAGGATAGAGCTCCGCCAAATCAAAGCCACTAGGCAGCTGCCCCGCTGATTTTACCGATAAGTCGAGTTTATCCACATCGAAGGTGGTTTTGTCGATTCTACGCACCAATGTCGCATCCATTATCGACTTAGCGTAGTTCTCTTCAATCTGCTCTAAAGTAAGGCTCTCTCCATTTTGACCAACAAAACCTTCATCATCCACCGTTAACAGCTGGGTCATAACACCTAACCCAGCCAGTGTTTCCTGACGGGTTTTCGAATCAAGAGATTCGATCACTGTACGACGGAAACCATGGTGGAATGAACTTCGACCTGCAGCGTTGTAACCACCAAACCCAACAATAACTGGCAAACGTGTCATAACCAAAAACCTTATAAATCGACATATGAACTAATATAGATGGCACCAGTTTACGGAGTAGTCAAAAAAGTGGTTACTGTTATAATAGCCAAATATCATGTCATTTTGGCCTCCTACCTGTATGGATCGAAGCCTATGAAACGCCGACTCGGAGCAACCTTTGTACTGGTTGATGAAATGCTGGCTACCAGCATCACCTTACCCATCGAAATGATGCGGGCCGCCGAAAGTGCTGCTATCAGTCACAATCGAAAAGCTCAGCGTATCAATATTGCCACGGCTTCCTTTACTGGCGAGGCTGTACGTAGTCGTAGCGGTTTCCAGTTGCAACCAGACCTTTCGCTGACCGATATCGAATCCACCAGTATGGTGATTCTGCCTGCGCTTTGGCGCAACCCCAAACCTATTATTCGGCGTAATAGAGAGTTAATTGAATGGCTAAAGCACCAACACGAACAGGGCTCAATATTAATAGCCGTAGGCACCGGTTCTTGTTTTTTTGCCGAAGCTGGGCTACTTGATGGCCAAGTCGCCACCACTCACTGGCACTACTTTGATCAGTTTGAACGTGACTATCCGAATGTGGCTCTGAAGCGTCAGTATTTCATCACCCAAGCAGGCAATATTTACTGTGCAGCCAGTGTAAATGCCGTTGGTGACCTTACCGTTCACTTTATTAGGCGTACCTACGGTGCTGAAATTGCCAGTCACGTAGAGCGCAATTTTTCCCATGAAATTCGCCGCTCCTATGAGTCCACCAGCTATTTCGATGATAAGCATATTTATCACCCAGACGAAGATATCGTCCAGGCGCAGATCTGGTTACAAGATCACTGCCAGAATGAAGTTCAGCTCAAGCGCGTAGCTAAGCACTTTGGAATGAGTGTACGCAGCTTCAATCGGCGCTTTAAAGCTGCAACGGGCAAAACACCGCTACAGTATCTTCAGGAAATTCGCATCGACATGGCCAAAGACTTGTTACAAACCAGCAACCTTAATATAAGCGAAATAGCAGACAGGGTGGGGTACCAGGATATGGGGCATTTCAGCGCCCTTTTCAAAAAAAGGCTGGGGACTACTCCTAGCGGATACCGCGCCACGGTTAGGGCAAAGCTGTTTTCCGCAGATCAGTAATCGTGCTGATCATGAATATAATAAAAAACTCACACCATCCATCCTAAATAATTTGTAGTATTATTTATATATCAGATCAATATCCTACAGCGCAGGACACATCAAATGGAATACCGAAAACTAGGAAAAACCGGACTCGATATCAGCCTTATTGGTCTGGGCACAATGACCTGGGGTTGGCAAAATACCCAGGATGAAGGTTTTGAACAAATGGATTACGCGCTTGAGCGTGGCATTAATTTTTTTGATACGGCTGAAATGTATGCCATCCCGCCCAGTGAAGAACGTTACGGCACAACAGAAACCATTATTGGAAACTGGTTTGCATCAAGATCAAACAGAGACAAAGTGATTCTTGCCTCTAAAATTGCTGGGCCTGGCTTGCCTTGGATAAGAGAAGGCAATAACCATATCAACAAAGAGAATATTTTACGCGCAGTTGAAGGCAGTTTAACAAGACTACAAACGGACTATATCGATCTGTACCAATTGCATTGGCCAAACAGAGGCTCTTATCACTTTGGAAAAACCTGGGGGTTTACCCCTGACTTTGATCCTAAAGCTGAAGAAGATAACTTTTTGGAGGTTTTACACACCCTAAAAAGCTTGATTAAAGACGGTAAGATTCGTCATATAGGTCTGTCTAACGAAACAGCCTGGGGAACCAGTAAATGGTTGCAGCTAGCCAAAGAACACGACCTACCGCGTATGGCTTCAATACAAAATGAATACTCTTTACTGTGTCGCCACTTTGAGCCTGATTTGAGTGAAATAGCCTTACATGAAGACTGTGGTTTACTGGCATGGTCACCGTTAGCGAGAGGCATTTTAAGTGGTAAATATCTGAATGGGGAACGACCAACAGGAGCGCGCCTAACACTGGAAACACGCCCTGAACATAGAGTAGGTGAACAAGTCGATAATGCGACAAAAAAATACATCGATCTTGCTCGCCGCTACAACCTCGACCCCTGCCAGATGGCTTTGGCCTATGTAAATAGTCGCCCCTTCGTCAGCTCTACATTAATTGGTGCCACAACAATGGAACAATTGCGCAGCAATATTGATTCTATTTCTGTAACACTACCCGATGAAGTACTCAAAGAGATTGAGCTAATCAGGCGCACACAGCCAGTACCTTTCTAGTAAGGATACTAATATGAAAACGTTTGTAAATTTTCTTTTTGCCATGTTTTTTATAGTACAGACTTCGATGGCAGGAACAGTCAAAGAATTAACCTTTTCGGGAGGAGCACCGTTAAATGAGTATCAACCCAGCGTAATTGTACCCATATTAACAGAGGCATTTAAGCGAAACGGAATTAGGTTTAATGCCGAATATCGTCCCAGCCTGAGGTCCCTTATGATGTCTAATTCAGGGGAAACAGACGGAGAACTGCACAGAGTTTATAACTTTCACAAAGTCAGCGGTGGCAAGTATTCGAATTTGATAAGAATTGAATCCAAACTGCTCTCTGTCTGGCTGGTAGCATTTGCCTCCCAAAAGGTTGAAATTGAAACATGGAATGACCTGAAAGGTTACAAAGTTGGGTATTATCGGGGACGGAAGAATGTTGAAAAAAAACTTAATACTGTATTGCCACCAGAGCAGATACTTACTGCAACGACCGATGAAGAAGCTTTCAGAATGCTAGCTTCAGGCATAATAGATATAGTTATTTCGGAAAGATTACAAGGCAGAAAATTTATAGTGGGTAACCCAGAGTTATCAAATATTGTTGAAATTGTCAGTTTTGATGAAACCAAAATACATGCGTACCTTCATAAGAAACATAAAGAGATTGCGCCTGCAATCGCTAAGACAATAGAAGAAATGAAGCGAGACGGAACTTTTTCGATAATTTTTGACAAAGTAAACGAAACGTTTCAATAGGTTTTGTTATAACCAAGATGTTTTCATCAGGTCAGCAAGCAGAAAAGGCTATTTACCCTTACAATTTAAATACCTCTTGCGCATTTTTATACAGAAATCGATTTTTGGTTTCATCATCCAGTTCCAGCATAGCTAACTGCTTCAAGCATTCACCCGGTAATAACATTGGAAAATTGGAGCCAAACATCACTTTGTTTTTACCATGGGTTTTCATGTAATCAACCAATTCTTTAGGATAACGCTTCGGCATATAGGCGCTGGTATCAATGTACACATTGGGAAACTTCCGTGCATAAGCTATCATCTCCTGATGCCACGGGGCCCCTATATGCCCACACACTATTTTTAGATCAGGGAAGTCCAGTGCAATACGTTCAATGTGTAATGGTTGTCCGGTGCGAGATGAACACAAAGGTCCTGTGAGCCCTACCTGTAAACAGACAGGTACATCTAGATCAACACACTCAGCCAACAAAGGATAATACAAAGGGTCTGTACAAGGCATATCCCAAAGCCACTGAACGATTCTCAAGCCTTTGAACCCGTAGTCTTTTACGTATTTCCGTAGTGTCCTAACGCCTTCTACAGGCTTTCTCAGGTCTGTCGAGGCCAGCCCTGCAAATAGGTCAGGGTGCTGTTCAACACAGTCTTTGACTTCTTCATTACTGATCAAGTCACCATTCGGGCTGTACCAAGCCGCTATCAAGGCCTTACTGACCCCAGACTTTTTCATAGCTGCCACAGTGAAATCCAGCGGCACTTCAAGTTCTACGGTGCTTTGACGAGTCCAACGTTTCAGGGAATCAAAACATGGGTGATTAATAAAACGATTAGTAGGATGCTGAGCCCAAACATCAATGACCATAAAAACGTTCCTCAATAGGTTGAAGATTTCAATGTCATATGTTTTATCACACCCTTTATTCTAGCCAAGATAGTAATAAAAACTAACTTCTCTTTTGACGGCGCAGACTCGTACTTAGAACACTTTTCACCATCCCCAAATCAAACCGCATCATGATGGGCATTGACTTCCCTTCAGACCAGTTGGGGTTATAAGCTTCAAACGTTGACCTTAGATCTTTAACGCTGGCTGAAGGAGGACGGTCTTCACCAAAAGGTATATTCTGGTTTACGATCAGTTTGTTCTGACTATCCCAGTCCATGCCTACTGAATCCTTTGCAAACTGCTCTAATACTGACTTCTCCCAAGCAGGAGTGGTATCACTTTGAATAGGCATTGAATGACCAAAGGTACGGGTCAGGGATACATAACTCGTTGGAAACGAAAAGGCGACAAAGTAAATTCGACGAAAACCGTAGCGCCAAATCATACCCGGTAAAAGTGGCCAGGCTGAGGAAGTAATTTTTGGATGACCTCGATATTCAGGACGCACATAATAGTACTTTGAGTGCACCAGTAGTGCTTTTCGATCTTCATGATCAATGGGCTTAAAACAAAAGGTGAAATAACCTTGAAGCGTACCTTTATCATCTAAAAAAGTAATTAATATCGTTTTTTCCCTAATGCATACGTCTCTGAATTTCTGCCAATCCTGTTCCTCAGACGTTGTTAACCTCAGAAAATCCAGCCGTAACCGCCACATATCTCTAATTAAGTCTTCATCCGCTTTACGGCCTTCAACCACTTTTGTCTGTAGAGGTTTAACTGATTTAAACACTGCATTTAGTTTCATGAAATTTCATACCACGTCATTAGTTTTTTACTTTCTTTTGGCGTTCAAAGGAATAACAAAAAGAATGGCCAATAGTGGGAAGGTCAGTGCCAAACTAAAGGTGATACCACCTCCCCAATACAATAGGCCATAACCTGTTATTAAATAACCTAAAATGCCACCGACCCAGGTCGTTGTACCAAATAGTGCAATGAGCTTTGGGCTATTAATACCGTTGCTTAAATCCACAACCCAAGCGCTACCTATACCTCGGTTGCCAGTTGAAAATATGCGTAGTAACAAGGCGACACACCAGAAATGCCATAAGTTATTGGCAACCGGCAATGCCCAAAGCGCAACCAAACCGGACACACAACAGGTTATCCAAAATAGCTTTCTTCCTAGTAAGTCTGATAACCGCCCAATGCCATAGATAAATGGTAACGCAACCAAGCCACCTATTACCGCCGTGCTGGATATTTCTGTCGCATTAAACCCCAACTCATCCATACTTAACGAGACGCCCAGAATTCCGATAAAGTTGGCAATAAAAGCCAATAGGCTAGCAAAGAGCAGTAGTTTGGTGTTTGTAGACAATCGATGGTGTTTATCACCTAAGCTAGCGGTGCCGGAAACAGGTAAATTTGAAACGACCGAAGCACTAGTCAAAGGCGTGGTATCTAGAAGCCATATACTTAACGGCCACAATAATGAGACCCCGGTCATGACTATGAAAAGTGCTTGATAATTCCACTGATCAACAATCGGCCCCGATATGAGCCCGCCTACTATCGCACCTAGCGGACTGGCCATCGCTAATAAGGAAAAATAAGCTCCTCTGGATTCCGAAGGTGTTAAATCAGAGGCCAAGCTGTTCAAAGCGGAAAATGCCATTCCTCCGAGAAACCATAGCAGTGATGTTAACGGAACCAGTAACTCAACCGACTCAACCCAGCCCATCATCAAGGTTAATGGCAAGCAAACAATTCCAGCTCTAATAATGAGTCGCTTGCTCGCTACATAGTGCTCAACAACATAACCTGACACCATTACCCCAGATGCTAAAAACAAATAGGAAAATGCTAAATAGGCTCCCACCATTAAACTATTCGCGCCTAAACTTTTGGCATATAGAGGTAGGAGTGGCAGTAAGCCATTACCCGTAGTCCAGATAACCAGGCTACACAAAAAAAGGAGAACCAGTTGTGATTTTTTCACCTATTCTATGATTCTGTTTGGAGTTGCATGACCATTCTTTGCATGCGCTCACGCACATGGTTAGATTCGGCAGTAAGCTGTTCTAGGCGTGCTTCTTTATCCTTTTTTAGGTCTGCTTTGGTTAATTTTGGCTGATATAGATAAAACGATATCGTTAGGTTTAGTTTTTGTTTAAAGGGCTTGGGGATACTGATAATGCTGGATTTATCGAAAACCGCTTTCATATTTTGTGGTAACCAACTAAACAAAGACTTGTATTGATCTTTGATTGTCATTGGCCAAGCCCACTTCTCTGAGCCTTGATGAGTAACGACTAGTATGGGTATATCGTTTTGTATGGCAAGTTCAATAAATCGTGGACTAAGAAAGGGTTGTATATCTAAACCATTGCCAAAATTACAGAGTTCGCCTTCAGGCATAATGAAGCAATCAGTGAACCCACTGTCGGACAGCAAACTACTCGCATCATCAAAGCTTAGGCCTCGATCCACTTGCGTCAAATATGTAAAAATTTGTTTAGATACAGGTAACTGATAAAAGGTACGCCAAGTAATTCCAAAAGGTGTACGTGATGAGCCTCCATGTTTCTGAAGCATGTCAGCAATACCCACTAACCCAGCTAAAGCACCTGCCATGGGACCATGATTCAAAGCCACAACCAATTTAGGGTGCTTCTTAAGAATTTTTGTTAAATCCTGAGATTTTTCAGAAACACTAATTTTGTTTAAATAGAATTTTTTCAATAGGGAAGTGGTTAAGCTAAATTCATCAACTGTTCTCATGGGATAACTCTTTCAAATTAATTTAATATGCCATGACTAAAAGCCCCGGTCGGCAGTTAAATGACGTTAGTTAGATTAAGGCTTGACTCAAATAAACTAAACAGTCATAAACGACTTTATATATGCCTATTGTGCAGAAATATAAAAAATAGAGATAAAAAGGAAAAGTGATTATGCATGTCACGGTTTTGATGGCACCGATGTGTTCGTCCACTAGCATATCAGCAACGCTTGAGGGACTGGAAAGTGCCAATATGCTCCATGCTTACCGTACCCGATCTATGGAACCTATATTCTCTATCACCACGGCCTCACTGGATGGCAAACCTGTGGCCTGTACTGGCGGTTTAAGCCTTGCCCCTCAACAAACCCTCGCGAACATAAAAAAAACGGACCTGATTATTATTCCAGGCTTTCTGTTTCAAATATTAAAAATACTGCCAAGCTTGGCTGGTTTTAATCCATGGCTAACCCAACAACACAAACAAGGCGCAACCATTGCGGCAATGTGTACTGGCGCTTTCATGGCGGCAGAGTCAGGCATACTCAACCATAAACAAGCCACCACACACTGGTACTTTGCCGAGGCTTTCAAACAACGTTACCCCCAGGTAAAACTACAGGAAAGTAATATAATTACCGAGGATGACCGAGTGATCTGTAGCGGGGGCGCAAGTGCAGGAAGTGACCTTTTGTTACACCTGATCCGGCGCTATGCATCCAACGAGTTGGCGGCAGAATGTTCCAAAAAATTACTGATCGACACCAGTCGTCGTGAACAAACGCCCTATGTAATGCAGAGTTTTGTTAGAAACCACAATGATGAGAAAATACTAGAAGTCCAACAATGGTTGGATGACCATTACACCTCCCCTTTGATGATCGATAACCTAGCGGAACAGTTTGGCTTTGGGCAACGCAACTTCAAACGACGTTTTAAAGAGGCAACCAGACAGAGTCCGGTTCAGTACTTACAAAACCTTAGGGTAGAAAAAGCAAAGTATCTTTTAGAAGCCACTAAAAATAGCGTTAAGTTGATTACTTATGAAGTGGGTTATGAAGATAGCAACTCTTTCTGTCGCCTATTCAAAGATCGGGTAGGTATTACCCCTGGGGCTTACCGTAAAAAGTTTCATTTTGTGAACCCGCCTCAATTTTGAGCCTTCAAAGGGTCACACTCTCTTCAACCAAGACTTAAACCCGATCATTACAAAAATGCATATAAACACCCAATAGCCATAAATAAAGCCACTGTATTCTTTTAAACCATCTATAAACTCCAAAAGACCTGGGGCAATAAGCAGTGTGATAGCAACGTTAATCCCCCCTAGAACAAGCCCCGCAAGAGTATCACTCGGGTAATGAACCCCTAAGTAAAGCCGTAAAAACATCATTGCTGGAATCATCCAAGCAAACAGGAGCACAGCAATCAAGCCATATTGAAAACATATAAGACTAACGCATAAGGTTGTCCATAAAACATGGCCGGAAGGGAAGCTTTCTAGCTCTTTTGAACCATGACCCGGATCTCGGTTTTCAATTTTGAAGTTTAAGTCTTCTTGCAATACCATGTTCGCATAAGGGCGCTTCCTAGTGACACGTGTTTTCAATTGAACAAATATCAAGTTGCTAATAATTAGACCAAACATCAGTAAATTAGCAAGTCGTTCAAAAGACACTACATCCAAAAATTGGCCTATTAGCGCAGCGATTAATACTACAATCATCCAAAATGGACCGTCACCAATAAAAATAAACGCCTTTATAGAACGTGTACGTTTAAAAGGCCTTTGGTAGGCCCATTTCAGAAGTTGTTTATCAATGTGTGTTAAATATTCCATAAATTTAGATTGTTGCCCTGACCTTTCTACTTCTAACAACTGTTTACTATATAGCGGATGCAAATTACTATACATTTAATATTTGAGGGATGCGTTGCTTTCCTTCTTAGTGCATGAATTTTACTCAGCCTTTCATTATTAAAAATGCTGATTTACTAAACCCATTTTGACTTTAGAATATTTTTAACATGTTAATCGATAAAATAAACAACAGAGAAAGCGGCATCATTGTATACGGCATCACGCCGCCCAAAGCAGGTACCGATGCTGACAAAATTGCCGAGATTGCTCAAAAACAAATTGACCGTTTAACTAATCAAAATATTGATGGCCTTATTCTTTATGATATTCAAGATGAAGAGTCACGCACATCAGTAGAACGCCCATTTCCGTTTATCGAAACCTTAGACTCATTTGATTACAGCCAAAATCATTTAGCAAAATTAAATGTGCCAAAAATTGTGTACCGCTCGGTTGGAAAGTACAGCAAATCAGAATTAAGTGAGTTTTTAAACCAAGCAGCAAAAACTGATAGTGCAACAGTGTTTGTTGGGGCTGCGTCTAAAAACCAAGCCGTTACTCTCTCTATGAAACAGGCATACGAGCTTAAGCAAGCACACGGCCCTGAACTTCCTCTTGGTGGCGTGACCATTCCAGAGCGTCACCAGATAAAAGGGGATGAACATATTCGCGTATTCAATAAAATGGCACAGGGTTGTAAGTTCTTTGTAAGCCAGGGTGTATACGATGTGAATGCGTCTAAAAACTTTCTATCAGATTACTACTATTATGGACAAGTTAATAACATTCCATTGGTGCCTATTCTATTCACACTAACCCCTTGTGGTTCTCCAAAAACCTTAGAGTTCATGAAGTGGCTCGGTATCAGTATTCCAAAGTGGTTAGAGAATGAATTAATTCACTCACAGGATATTTTAGAGAAATCCTTGGATTTTTGTGAGCAAAGCTGGAAAGAGTTAAAGGCTTTTGCTGATGAAAAAAACATCCCGATTGGCTGTAATATTGAGAGTGTCGCGACCAGAAAAGTAGAGATTGAAGCATCGATTGAACTACTAAACCGCATTAAATTGATCAGCTGAACTCACGGTGTAAACCAGAAGTGAAGGTTAGTCTTAATCCAGTGTACAGGGTCTATTCAGAAGTAATTATGCGCTTGTCTAAATAGACCTTAACTTTTGCTTAAAAAATACTAATATTAAGTAATGATATATTTCTAATGCAGAACCACATATTTTGCCACAGTTACTCGCTTAGGTATTACTCTTAGCAAGTAAAAGGTCGTAGAGGTGGAGCTATGTTACAAGCACTGACTGCTTTGTACAGGAAGTTAATTTTACAAAATAACCTGAAACCAAACTGGCTATCTGATTGCACACCAGACAAGAATCATTTTCACCGACGACGATTCACCGCTAAATACAAAAGTAAGCAACGTATCGTTCGAGGTATATGGCTCAGTTTTGCTGTTGTAGCTTTGTGTTTTCAAGCGCTACAAATATTTTTAGCATTAGGACTGTTAACGACTTTTATATCTTTTTGCATATTAGATGAAACAGAGTAATAGATATTTCTAAATTTAGTTGCTTCTCCTTGAGGCACCCGAAATTACCACATGGCTGCCAGTCAAACCAGGTTGATGAATGTTTCCCTTTTGCAACGGCCCTGCTCAGCAACGTGCCACTCAGGGTTTCAAGTCGATACGAACATGAAAGAAGCAGAACTCAGAATGCACTCTTCCATTGTTCTGTGTCGATGAACCACCGCTCCTCATAGATCTTGTCGCCGTTGAACTTGAACAGGACGGACAGCTGGGAACCAGCTACCTTCTCGGATTTCCACTCAACAATCGAGACGACTTCGTTTTCCCCTTCGATCTGACGCAGCCCTGTGATTTCGAAACCTGGCGGTAGAACCTCCCCAAGACCATCCAACGCCGCGCGGAACGCCTGTCGTCCCTTAAGAACGTCAGTCTGCCCCGGCATGATGAAGTTCATGTCTTTCACGTAGTCTGCTACTAAGGTATCAAAATCTCCGGCGCCAACCGCATCCCAACCTCGTTGTACGATATCTGCTAAACTCATTGCTCCTTCCTCCTTCTATTAGTCTTATTATTCTAGTCTAAATATTCGTTCTATGTGCTGGCCGAACAGTTGAGTTAGCGGATTTAATTCTTGTCATTGCTGTCTATTGGCCCCCATGTCTTTGAAATATGCTATGTTCATATCATATAGAATCACAAACATAGGATGTACACATTGCGATTCATACTGATGCATATTTTTTTGGTATCGACTGTTCTTTCAGTCTCTACTTTTGCTCAGGAGAAACCGACCATACGTTGGTTGACCTGGGAGCAAACACCTAACTTTATTACTAAGGGGCAATTTGTTGGACAGGGCTTAGGAGATTCTTTTAACAGGGGATTGCAAAGTAAATTACCTCAATATCATCATACAAATATTATTACTAATGCACGACGTTATAATCTATTGATTCGTGAAGAAAACGTATGTGTCGCCTGGGCTTGGATTATTCCAGGAAGCCAATACTATAGAGTGCATAGCAGAGCGGTCTCATTAGCGCCACCCACAGGAATTCTTACCTTAAAAGCGAAGCAAAATTTGTTTGGCAAACCGGGTGAGATACTGTCCTTAGCGACGTTGCTTCAGAAGCCGAATCTTACCTTAGGTTATTTGGAAGACATGAAATATTCCAAAAAGGTTAATAACTTACTTGAGCAATATAGGGGCAATGAAAATATTCACTTTTCTTCGAGAGCTCAGGTTGAGTTTCACTTAACGATGCTGGATAGAAATCGTTTAGACTACTTTTTCGCTTACTCTGCACAGGCCATTTATGATGCAGAATTAAAAGGTATTCCGAATAAATATCAGTTTTATAATATTAAAGAAATTAAAATGTATTCGAGTCTGCATTCTCATTGCTCAAAAACACCTTTTGGCAACAAGGTGATGACTGACATAAACAGCATTCTTACCAATGAGGTGCTCATGGAGCAGCTTGCCGTGGTTGAGCGTTGGTACGGTAAAAATAAAAGGTATCGTGAGGTGTTTATGGACTATGTCATTAACCAGAAGCCTAATAAATTAGTTACTCACCCAGGGCAATAGCAGTAGTGCTTAAATAAAAAAGGCCCTCGAAAGGGCCTTTAGCTAGATGACATAGTGTGGGAAAACTGACACTAGTAGTGAGAACCTACAAAAATTTAAACATCCAAATTTGTCACTTCCAACGCATTAGTCTGAATAAAGTCTCTGCGAGGCTCTACTTCATCACCCATTAATGTTGTGAATATCTGGTCTGCTCCAATTGCATCTTCAATATTTACTTTCATCATACGGCGAGTTTCAGGGTCCATGGTGGTATCCCATAACTGATCTGGGTTCATCTCACCCAAACCTTTATATCGCTGAATATAAAGCCCACGCTGCGATTCTTTCATCAACCAGTCTAATGCTGTAGAGAACTTGCTAATGTGCTGCTGACGCTCTCCACGTTGCACGTAGGCGCCTTCTTCTATTAATCCCGCTAAGCTCTCTGCTAGCTTGGCAACGGTCTTATATGAAGCTGACTCGAAGAACTCATAGCTAAATACATACTCGGTAGAAATACCATGTACATATACATCTACTTTGGGTAAATATAAACCACGTTCTTCATCTTCCTTAACGGTGAATTCATATCTCATGCCTGTTTTACTATCAACAAGCAATTGTTCAGCCATTGCTTCACACCATGCGATTACAGCACTTTTATCTTTTAGTGATTCAAGCGCAATAGGCTTTATGGCAATTAGTTTTTCAAGTACCAGTTTTGGGTAGGTACGTGCCATGCGGTCAATAATTGATGAAACACTTCGGAAATCATTTACCAACGTTTCCATTGCAGTACCCGTAACAGGGGGCGCAGATGGATTTACAAATAGACTAGTACCTTCAAGTGCTGACTGAGTTAAGAAGTTTTCAAGCGCCCTTTCATCTTTCAGGTACTGCTCTTGCTTTCCTCTCTTCACTTTATACAGTGGTGGCATTGCAATAAAGATATGGCCACGCTCTATTATCTCTCGCATCTGTCTGAAGAAAAACGTGAGAAGTAGTGTACGGATGTGTGATCCATCCACATCCGCATCAGTCATGATAATGATGCTGTGGTAACGCAACTTATCAATGTTGTATTCTTCACGTCCTATACCACAACCTAAAGCTGTGATTAGCGTACCCACTTCCTGAGATGAAATCATCTTGTCGAAGCGTGCTTTTTCTACGTTTAATATCTTACCTTTCAGTGGCAAGATAGCTTGTGTTTTACGATCTCGGCCTTGCTTGGCAGATCCGCCAGCCGAGTCACCCTCCACTATGTATAGTTCTGATAGAGCAGGGTCTTTCTCTTGGCAGTCAGCCAGTTTACCTGGCAAGCCTGCAATGTCTAATGCACCTTTACGCCGAGTCATGTCTCGCGCTTTACGTGCTGCTTCTCTTGCTCTTGCAGCCTCAATCATTTTTCCAACAATTGATTTTGCTTCTGATGGGTTTTCTATTAAGTAATCACCGAATAAAGCATTCATCTCTTGCTCTACGGCACTCTTAACTTCAGATGAAACTAGTTTATCTTTAGTTTGAGAAGAAAACTTTGGATCAGGAACTTTAACAGAAACAATAGCAGTCAAACCCTCTCTCGCATCATCTCCAGTAGGCTTGATCTTTTCTTTTTTAGCGAAGTTTTCACGTTCTATGTAAGAATTCAACGTTCGGGTTAACGCGCCTCTAAATCCGGCCAGGTGTGTACCACCATCTCTCTGAGGAATGTTATTGGTAAAACTGTATATATTTTCCTGAAAACTATCGTTCCACTGCAGGGCAACTTCTACCGTTACACCATCTTCTTCACGTTCTTTAATAAAATGAAAAACAGGGTTTATCGGGTTTTTGTTGGTATTAAGATATTCTACAAAGGATCGTAAACCACCTTCATATTCAAATACTTCTTCTTTTCCTGAACGCTCATCTTTAAGAACAATGCGCACACCAGAATTCAAAAATGCTAGCTCACGAATACGCTTGGCTAATATATCGTAATGGAATTCTATATTACTAAAGGTTTCAGGTGAGGGTACAAAGTGCACCTCTGTTCCTGATTTATCTGTATCACCAATAATTTCTAATGGTTTTTCAGGTACACCATGCTTGTAAACTTGCTCATGTACTTTGCCGTTTCTTCGTACAGTTAAACGTAATTCTGTGGATAAGGCATTTACAACTGAAACGCCAACACCATGAAGACCACCCGATATTTTGTATGAGTTATCATCAAATTTACCGCCTGCGTGTAAAACGGTCATAATAACTTCTGCTGCAGACACTCCTTCTTCTTCATGTATGTCTGTAGGAATTCCACGTCCATCATCAGACACGGTTATAGATTCACCATCATGAATAACTATTCTTACTTCTGAACAGAACCCTGCTAAAGCTTCATCGATTGAGTTATCAACAATTTCAAACACCATGTGGTGTAAACCAGAACCATCATCAGTATCACCAATATACATTCCGGGACGTTTACGTACCGCGTCTAATCCTTTAAGAACTTTAATACTTGATGAATCGTATGAATTATTATCTGTCATCTATAACGCTCCTAGGCGTACTTTCTTATTGGCTAGTTACCATTCAGAATTATTACTAACTCATCTACTATTTAAGCTAGGTCTGATTCTGAATGAAAACTAATTAACTTGTGAAACTTTACCATGTTCCACGTGGAACATTCTCTTTTCAATGCCTTCACTAAAGTAGGGAAAGATTGATGCTTTATCAACAACAGTTAGAATTACCTGTGTTTCTAAGCCCTCTAAATAGGAACATAAGTTTTTCCGATGTTCCGTATCTAACTCAGCACTAATGTCGTCAATTAAATAGATAGACTTCCTATTCAGCCTATCATTTAGGATTTTACCCTGAGCAAGAATCATGGCAAAAATCAGGATCTTCTTCTGGCCTCTTGATAACACTTCATCAGCATATCGACCGCCCGTTTTAATTCGAATATCAGCGCGATGCGGACCTTGATGAGAATAGCCAGATTTACAATCCCGATCAAAAACATTACCTAATACTGTAGCGTAATCTGTCTTTTTATCCCAGCCACGATAGTAACTTATATCGACATCCATAGACTGATTAAGTATCGAAAGTATCTCATTAATGACAGGCACTAGAGAGACTATATATTCACGTCGATATTCATCTATCCACTTAGATGATTTAATCATCTGAGCGTCCCAGGGGGCTATCTCAGTGCGATCTATTCTACCACGTCGTAACAATGTATTCCGCTGTTTTAAACTCTTTGTATAATGCTTCCACGCTCTAGAAAAATTATGTTCCACGTGGAACACTCCCCAATCCATATAACGTCTTCTATTATTTGGACCACCATCTAACAGCTCGAAGGTTTCAGGTTCAACAAGTAGGGTAGGGGATATATTGGCAAGTTGAGTGGCACTTCGAATAAAGTCACCATTAACCTTAATTAGGGCATTAGTATTTTTAGCTCGCTCAATACCTACTCTGTACTGCTGTTCATTATTACTACTTAATTCTCTTCCGCTTGATGAACTGCTATTTGAAGATCTACGTGAAGAAAGAGAGAACAAAGTAAATGCAGAAGTATCGTGCTGAACTATGGTATCTAATTTAGCACTCCTAAAAGACTTACCCACAGATAAATAATAGAGAGATTCAAGCAGACTTGATTTTCCACTCCCATTTTTCCCATTCACTATATTGATAAATGGGGAAAAGGAAACTTTCTGGTCAACCAGGTTTCTGAAATTTTTGAGAGTTATATACTGATGAGCCATTAACGAGCTTTCAAACGGAATATTGATTGATTAGATATTTGAGGATTTCTTCTGACTCAAACAATTCTGTTGAGGTATTAGGATCAATTAAATATGGCACCATCATTCGCCCTGTTCGAGTCACCATATCTTTTCTATTTTTCCCTTTAACATTGTAAAAAGGAAAAATACGCTCTCTTATTGAAGGCAATACAAAATCAAGAACTTGGTTTCTTCCTACGTTATGGAGAACATAAGGTATCTCTAACTCACAAAGTAGCTCACGAACAGGTCGTGAAAATGGACTCGACTCGAAACTATATAACTCCAACATCATAGTAGGTGGTTTTGAAGGTTTATGGTAAATACCAGAACCAAGACGGACAGCAGTCGATACTAATGAAGTTGAAATATTGAAATACCTTCGTCTCCACCGGTTAGGTAAATGTCCTTTTCCATAATAACGGAATAGGTAACTAATTATGTCGTAAGACTCATAAAGTGAGATAGATGTATTAGGGTCAATCAAATAAGGGAACTGTTCTTTTCCACCAATTTTTATAGCGCTATTTCTAAACCGAACGCCTCCTTTTGGACAGGGATAAATAACAACATTTATATCAAGCTCAGTCATCGCTTCGCGGACCAACTTACAATAAGGACAGCCTTCAATATTGTATAGGTGTAAGCGCTTTTGTGGACGCTTTCCTAATCTTGAAGTTTTTGTCCCCCTCCACATTGCAACAGAAGAAGAAAGAGTAGCCCGAGCAAATGACAGCATAATAGTTAGCTTTTCCATAACCTGATAATGATAAATCTTATTATTAAATCATTCTAACCGATCATGAGATAAATGGGGTATAAAAAACAAGATAGTCTAGATGATAGGCTATTAATTGTAGAAGGTACTTTTGGGGTAAAAAAAAACCAGTCAAATTGACCGGTTTTTTAGATGGCTAGTTTTGAGTAAGTATTAACTAATGGAGCATATTAAGGCGGCTATCAACAAACATATCTAGCTCTGGTGCAAGAATGTGTACATACCGGTCAAAGTACAAAAACTGCTTCATTAGCAGAGCAAACTCTCTTGGAAAATGAATTCCATGCTGTTCGCCCACTTTAACCATATCCATTAATATATTATTAATTTCGTCTTCGTTTTTATTCGGGTCTTCCAGCACAGTATAGTCTGGCGTCATACTATCCATTCTTTGATAAAGTGTGCGGATATCATCTGCTAAGCCCATAGTATTAATATCAGAGTCAGTGACTCCAATACGAACCATGGCATCAGCCATGCCTTCAAAGTTACCCACCATGACCGCTGAAATAAAATCAGATATTGCTTCCCAAGTGCCTGAGCCTATTCGGCCGACAATACCGAAATCAATAAACCCGATACGACCATCTTTCAATACCATTAAATTGCCCGCATGAACATCTGCATGAAAGAAATCACATTTTGTAAGGCTGGCAAACCAAGTGTTCATCGCTGTGATCAGCGTTTTTTCAGGGTCACTACAATAACGTCTTATAGTCTCTAAATCGGTAAGAGGTACACCATGAAATCGTTCCATAGTTAATACACGACGCGTACTGAAATGATCATAAACTTCAGGCACGGTTGCATCAGTATTATTAGAGTTCTTTAGGAACTCTTTAAATTCCTTGATGTTGTTTGACTCTTTAATAAAGTCACACTCTTCCATCATAGTACGTTGAATCTCTTGTACTATGCCCGATAAAGAGGTCCAGGAGAGCTTAGGCGCTAAATACTCAAGTACTCTAGCAGAGACATAAAGAAAATTAAGATCGGTTAGAAGTACGTTAGAAACGCCAGGCTTCTGAATTTTAATAACAACATCTTCACCTGTTACTAACTTAGCTGCATGCACCTGTGCTATAGAAGCTGATGCTAAAGGTTCTGGATCTATTTCCTGATAAATCTCATTAAGAGGTCTATCAAACTCCTCTAATAAAATTTTCTTCATTACACTAAATGGCAATGACTTAGTTTGATCAAGACAAAACTGAAATTCTTCTACATACTCTTTTGGGAAAAACGTCGGTGAACTCGCTATAAACTGGCCCAACTTAATATAAGTCGCTCCAAGCTCTTCAAACGTTTGTCTTAGCAATTTTGGAGTAGGAGGACGATCTCCTCGTAACCAGTTAACACCAGTTTTTGATATCACAGCGGCTGTTTGCCCAATCCGCAATGCCCCTTTTACTGTATTTAGAAAAGTATCCTTCATCGTCCTAACCTTTATTCCTTTGATTTCTAATTAACCGTTAATACTAAGCCTATCATCACAAACGCATTGGCATAACAACATATAGGCTGTTGCTTTCTTCTGTAGACTCAATCAAGGCACTTGCATTAGGATTAGAGAGCGTCAGCTTTACCTGTTCACTACTAATAACACCCATTACATCGATGAGATAACCTACATTAAAACCAACCTCTAATGACTCACCGTGGTAAGCAACGGCCAGGCTGTCTTCCGCTTGTTCATGCTCAGGGTTGTTTGCAAATACCTGAAGCTGATTGTCTGATAATTGTAACCGAACACCACGTATATTTTCGTGTGAAAGAATACCTGCACGCATAAACATGCTCTTAAGCTCAAGACGATCAGCGATAATAATTTTATCTCCGCCTCGAGGTATTACCCTATTATAATCAGGGAATTTTCCTTCAATCAGTTTTGAAGTGAAAATATAAGCACCAATTTCTGAACGAACATGACTATCACTGAATGAAATTTGAATAGTGCCATCTGCATCAGTTAAAAGACGTGCTAGTTCCAAAATACCTTTTCTTGGAACAATAACCTGACGAACATTCTCAAATGTTGTTCCAATAATATCAATACTAGACATAGCCAGGCGGTGACCATCTGTCGCAACGGCACGAATTGAAGTAGCGCCCATCTCTAACAACATACCATTTAAATAATAACGCACATCTTGCTGAGCCATAGCAAATGACGTTGCATCAAGCATTTTTTTGAAGTCTGCCTGAGGTAGCGTCATGCTAATATCTTGCGGACTATCTTCTATATTGGGGAAGTGATCAGCCGGTAGCGTCGATAAGGTAAAATGGCTTTTTCCAGCACGCACATGAAGCCTGTCTCCCTCTATGCTCAGTTCAAGCATTGCTGAATCAGAAAGTGAACGACAGATGTCTGATAACTTACGGGCAGGAACGGTAATTTGTCCCGGTACTTGTACATCAACCTGATCTATTTTGCAGACCAGTTCAACTTCCATATTAGTGCCCGTAAGCGTTAGCTCACCTTGTTCAGCAACTAATAATATGTTCGACAGAACAGGCATTGTCTGCTTTTTTTCTACCACACCAGAAATAGATTGTAATGGTGCAAGGAGTGCTTCTCGGCTTATTATCAGCTTCATAGTGACTCGGCTCTTTTCGACTCTTTATCGTTAGTTAACATTCTTGTTTAATAACGCTCTATTAAACATTAGTTATATTTTTTTATCTAATAATTCTTAGTTTAGAACCTTCTAAAGTATTTACGTTGTAAGTGTCCTTAAAAAATTCTGATAGTCTTCCCTAATATTAGGTTCTGTTTCTTTTAACTCGACTATTTTTTTGCACGCATGTAAAACCGTGGTGTGATCTCTTCCGCCAAATGCATCACCTATTTCAGGAAGACTATGATTAGTCAGTTCCTTAGACAAGGCCATCGCCACTTGCCTGGGGCGAGTAATAGAACGGGTTCGACGTTTTGATAATAAATCAGCCACTTTAATTTTGTAATACTCAGCGACAGTCCGTTGAATATTATCAATACTCACTTGTTTTTCGTGAAGCGCTAAAAGATCTTTTAGACACTCTCTTATAAAGGGAGGGGTGATCTCCTGACCCGTAAAGTGAGCATTGGCAGCTACCAATTTTAATGCACCTTCGAGTTCACGAACATTCGATCTAATTTTTTGAGCGATAAAAAAGGCAGACTCACTACTTAAACGTACATTAGTCTGCTCAGCCTTTTTCATTAAAATAGCGACACGGGTTTCTAACTCGGGTGGCTCAACCATAACGGTCAGTCCCCAGCCAAAACGACTCTTTAAGCGTTCTTCCATGTTATCAATTTCTTTTGGGTAGCGGTCACTAGTCAATATCATCTGTTGACCGCCTTCCAATAAGGCATTAAAGGTATGAAAGAACTCTTCTTGAGATCGCTCTTTACGAGCAAAAAATTGAATATCATCTATTAACAGTGCATCAACAGAGCGGTAGAAGCGCTTAAACTCATTAATAGCATTCAACTGAAGTGCTTTAACCATATCGGCTACAAACCGTTCAGAATGAAGATAAACAATCTTGGCGTTAGGGTTCTTTTTATAAATTTCATTACCCACAGCATGCATTAAGTGGGTTTTACCCAATCCCACCCCACCATAAAGAAACAAAGGGTTATAAGCGCTACCAGGATTTTCAGCCACCTGTACTGAAGCAGCTCGAGCTAATTGGTTAGACTTACCTTCTACAAAGGTATCAAAAGTAAATGATGAGTTAAGGAAGCTCTGGTGCTTAATAGCACCTTCAACTTCAACAGAACGTTCTTTTTTCTCAAGATCCGCTTCTCTATTATTAAAGTTAGGCTTAGGACGTGTATAACTATCATTTTGCTTACTGTTACGATTATTCGTGTAATTAGCAGTGCCCGTAGTGCGGCTTTGTTTAGTGGGCTCTAATCGTGATGGAGCTGCTTCATTTGAAGAACTGGCACTGGCCGTACCTATTTTTAATTTAACACTTGGTGCCTGGCCATCTACTAAATCTTTCAGTAATTCCCGAATACGGTTAAGGTATTTCTCAGAAACCCAATCCAACACAAACTTATTAGGCGCATATAAACAAATTTCATTCTCGGTTGTTTCCGCCTGCAGTGGGCGAAGCCAGGTATTAAACTGTTGAGAAGGAAACTCATCCTTTAGATATTCAAGGCATTCAGCCCATAAGTTTTGTGACACTGATTAACTCATTTAATTAAAAAGGGTAGGAATAGATACATACACAGATGCACCTGTAGCCTGCTACTTATTTATAGAGATCTATAAATATATAAGCAGTGCTAACGTATCAATTAACCTGACCATTACCTTTAGTTATTAAACGCCAATGGTCTTGAGAGTCATTTTGCTTACTTTTTAATCTAGACCCCCTAGTTATCAACAGTAATTCTACCCTTTAAGGCACAATTCATCTACCCCCTTAAAATAAAGAAATAAACAGCCTGTGTATATCTTTTATCTTAAAATTCAAACTACTATGAACTTAATAACAAGCTTGTGAACAATTTTAAGGTAATAAAAATATAAATTTTTTTACAAAAATAACCTGAGGATATCTATAGGGACATCACTGTGGATAACCTGAGTATAAAAATGCCTGTGAATAAACCCACTTTTTATACTCAGGTTATAAACAACTAATATTCACCCTATAAAAGCTATATCAATAACCTTATCATTATTATAAGTTTATATTTTTTATAGTAATTTTAGTGTTATCAACAGAAAACGCCTTTACTAATAGTAATAAACATAATAAAAGACCTTAAAAGACTTATTTATATTTATTTAAAGAGCTTTTAATTTTCATTCGTTTATTTTTTGTACTTTATTTTCTGCTTTTTAAACAAAAGGCATTGAATAATCTTGCAAAATTAAATAGAATTCCGCTCCTATTTTTTAGTAATAGAAAAACCAATTCGTAAGCTTGTGAGAATTAGCAATGAAAAGAACATTCCAACCTAGCGTTCTTAAGCGTAAGCGTAGCCACGGTTTCCGTGCTCGTATGGCAACCAAGAATGGCCGTCACGTAATTAACCGTCGTCGTGCAAAAGGTCGTAAGCGTCTTAGCGCTTAATAAGATCTGGTTATGAACCATTACGGGTTTCCTCAGCAAGTAAGATTATTAACCGCTGGGGATTATCGTAATGTGTTTGATGATGTTACCTGTAAAGTATCAAATCGACATATACTTCTGTTAGCTAGAGAACGTAGCACTGAGAAGAATAGTGTTGATAAAAATATAAGCCTTCAGCACCCTAGAGTTGGACTTGTATTTTCTAAAAAGAACGTACGCCTAGCGGTTCAACGTAATAGGCTAAAACGTTTGGTTCGTGAGTCTTTCAGGTTACATCAGCACAAACTGGAACCTTTGGATATTGTTGTTCTATCACGTCCGGGTATTTCTGAGCTTGATAACCAAACAGTTACTAAGCAATTAGAAAAACTTTGGCAACGTCTTAATAAACGTGCGATAGAAAATAAATTAAACAATAATTCAGAGCATAAACGACCATAAAAGCAAAGAAAGGTCAAAAACAATGGCTAAACTGGCAATCCTTTTTGTAAGGTTTTATCAGTATTGTATTAGTCCATTGCTGGGTAATCATTGTCGTTTTTACCCATCCTGTTCCAGTTATACTCTTACAGCAATTGAACGATTCGGTCTGCTTAAAGGCGGTTACATCGGATTACGTCGTTTGCTAAGATGTCACCCTTGGTCTGAAGGGGGCATAGATCATGTTCCTCACGAACATTGCGATCATCAAAAAAACCGTCTTCATGAGCATTCTCAACTCTGCTCTGAAAAACCCAAACCCGAATCTGAACAATTGGCTTGAAAACCATGGATGCACAACGCGGAATAATTTTTATCGGCTTAGCTATCGTTTCTTATATGATGGTATTAGCTTGGAATGATGACTATGGCAATCAGCCAGTTGCATCAACTCCAGCAGCCATTACTGAAACTTTAAGTAGCCCATCAGTTAGTATTTCTGAACCTTCTTCTACCCTTTCTGGTGGTAATAGTGATAGTGGTGATGATTTTGTAACCCCTGAACAACAGGCAACAAATACTGATATCAATGGCACCAATGCAGTATTAACAACGGGTCAGCAAATTCGAGTTAAAACGGATGTATTAGATATTGCTATTAGCTTAAGTGGCGGCAATATATCTGAGGCATTATTAACTCAATACAAAAAAACATTAGGTTCAGAAGAATCTTTTGCATTGCTTGAAAATAATCAAAATCATAAATACACTATTGAAAGCGGTTTATATGGTAAAAATGGTTTTGATTCTTCAAGAAATGGCCCTACACCGGTTTACCAGGTTTCTGCAGACTCTTTTGAGTTAGGTAATGGTGAAAATGAGCTGATAGTTGATCTCAAATATATCGGTGATAATGGCATTAACATCACTAAACGCTACCGATTTGAGCGCGAAAGCTATTTAATTAATGTTTCGTATATTATTAACAACCAATCATCTGAAACATGGAACACCAATTTTTCAGGCAAGATAATTCGTGATAAGAGCGCTGATCCATCAGAGCAAAATAGCATGGGTATGCAAGCATTCCTTGGTATGGCGCTTTCAACGCCAAAAGAACCCTATGAAAAGTTTGATTTTGATGAAATGGCTGAAACACCTATCAATCAAAAAGTGCAAGATGGTTGGATTGCATTTCTTCAGCATTATTTCTTAAGTGCATGGATTCCGGAAAAAGGTACTGAGTTTACTTATCAAACAAAAGTTAAAAACGGACTTTATTTGATGGGTTTTATTGGTCCTGAAGTCAGTGTGGTAGCGGGTGAGCAACAAGAAATTTCTGCAAATCTTTTCATTGGTCCAAAAATCAAAAAGAACTTGGAGCTAGCAGACCCTAACCTTGATTTAACCATTGATTATGGGTTCCTATTCTTTATTGCAACGCCTCTTTACCTATTATTGGATTTCCTCTTTGGTATTGTTGGTAACTGGGGTGTCGCTATTATCCTTGTTACTGTTTTGGTGAAAGCGGCCTTCTTTAAATTGTCAGCTGCAAGCTATCGTTCAATGGCTAATATGCGCCGTGTTGCCCCTAAACTGGCTTCATTAAAAGAGCAGTATGGTGATGACCGCCAGAAAATGTCACAAGGTATGATGGAGTTATACAAGAAAGAGAAAATTAACCCGCTAGGGGGTTGTCTTCCTGTCTTGGTTCAAATGCCTGTGTTTATCTCTCTATACTGGGTATTACTAGAAAGTGTTGAACTACGTCATGCACCTTTCTTTTTCTGGATTACAGACTTATCGATTAAAGACCCACTCTTTATCTTACCGATAATAATGGGTGTAAGTATGTTTATTCAGATGTCATTAAACCCAACACCTCCAGACCCTGTTCAGGCGAAAGTAATGAAGTTAATGCCTATTATGTTTACGGTATTCTTCTTATGGTTCCCTGCTGGTCTTGTATTGTACTGGGTGGTAAACAACGTATTATCTATTGCTCAGCAGTGGGTTATTACTAAAAATATTGAAAATGCAGCGGCAGAAAAAACAGGTTAAACTGTTTAACTAAGCAATAGTTTTAACTTAAAGGCTCCTTTCAAGGGGCCTTTGTTTTTTGGAAATATCACTTACAGGCAGAAAACCGTGACCTCTACTTCTCTTACTCAGATAGAGCAATTAGAAAATGACACCATAGTTGCACTGGCAACAGCACCTGGTCGAGCAGGTGTAGGTATTATTAGAGTATCAGGTCCTCTGTCTAAAAGTATTGCTGAAACAATCCTTGGACTTACGCCAAAGCCTAGATTTGCTCATTATGGACCTTTCTTAAATGCAAAAAATGAGCAAATTGATGAGGGGATTGCGCTTTTCTTTCCTAATCCAAATTCCTTTACCGGTGAAGATGTTATTGAACTTCAAGGACATGGCGGTCCGGTTATTATGGACATGTTATTGCAGGTCACTCTGTCATTAGGTGCAAGAATAGCCCGCCCAGGTGAGTTTTCTGAACGTGCATTTTTGAACGATAAGATGGATCTTGTGCAAGCAGAAGCTATAGCTGATTTAATTGATAGTGCTTCTGAGCAAGCAGCTAAATGTGCATTAAGATCATTACAAGGTGCCTTTTCAAAAGAGATTGAAACCTTGGTAGAGCAACTAATTGCTCTACGGATCTATGTTGAAGCAGCTATTGATTTTCCTGAAGAAGAAATTGATTTTCTAGGTGATGGCAAGGTTGCTAATGATCTGCTAGGTATTATTGATCAGTTACATTCAGTGCGTGACCGTGCAAACCAGGGAACATTAATTCGGGAAGGAATGAATGTGGTTATTGCAGGTCGTCCTAATGCGGGTAAATCCAGCTTACTTAATGCGTTAGCTGGCCGGGAGGCTGCAATAGTAACTTCAATTGAAGGCACTACCCGAGATGTACTTAAAGAACATATCCACATAGATGGAATGCCTTTGCATATCATTGATACTGCAGGCTTGCGTGAAAGTGATGATGAAGTAGAACGTATTGGTATTGATAGGGCCTGGAAAGAAATACAACAAGCTGACCGAATTTTATTAATGGTGGATGGAACTACCACCGATTCTATGGATCCTGAAGTGATCTGGCCAGATTTTGTACACCACCTACCAAGCATGGAGCGTATCACGGTAGTACGAAATAAAATTGATCAGACCAAAGAACAAGCAATGTTGGCTGAAGATATACAAGTTCCAGTTATCAACTTATCTGCAAAAGAAGGTTCAGGAATTGATCTGTTAAAAGATCATCTTAAACAATGCATGGGTTATAACGCTACAATGGAAGGTGGTTTTACAGCCAGAAGACGTCACTTAGATGCTTTAGATAGTGCAGAGAAGGCGCTTTATACTGGCCAGCAACAGTTGCTAAACATGGGGGCTGGTGAACTGTTAGCCGAAGACCTTAGAGCTGCTCAGGAGTCTCTAGGTGAAATTACCGGTAAAGTAACCCCTGATGATTTGTTAGGGCGAATATTTTCCAGTTTTTGTATTGGTAAATAGCTTAACCCTCTTCAGAGTTGAGGAGGGTTAAATACTAGATATTTAATTTTTTGCTAAGCCTTTATCTACCACAGTTTCATACATCCCTGTAATTTTGTTCATTTTTTTCAGCATAGACTCTGTAGTTACCTGAATAATAAAGGGTACATAGCGGCCACTTTCCATTTGTTCAAAACCAGAGCGTGAAAACTCCCATTGAGAATTTACTTTTACTAAGGCATTGTTAATTTCTGCGCTATTTAGTTTTGATGAAGTTAAAAATTTAAGAGCCTGGTCGTATTCATCCATTGCTTGTTTGAAAGACTGATCCAATTTGTCACTTTTAAGATTCCAGCTTTTAGCTGTGTATAACATGCCAATTCGCTGTGAGAGCATTCGTTGACGACCTGAAATATTAATTAACTTCCCTTTTTGGTTACCTGAGTATTTTTC
>ENA-OSET01001243-OSET01001243.1-sediment-metagenome-genome-assembly--contig:-NODE-1243-length-26712-cov-5.747137_pt1 | contig 26712 bp, 21 predicted proteins | sample MGYA00237882_ERZ534229 | MGnify/ENA primary metagenome ERZ534229 (study PRJEB26408, sample SAMN06266212) | sediment metagenome | isolation source: Hudson Canyon methane seep mesocosm | place... | reverse complement strand
TATTAATATGGCTGACGGCGCAGTCATTTATATGGCATATTTTTCTTCAGTTAGAGAGCGTTTCAAATAATGACTCCTAACCAGTGCCAGCACAACACAGCTTCGCTGTTCGGACTAAAATTGCTTTGCAATTTCAGCCCGTGTGGCAGGCGTTAGCTGAAATATGATGAATAGAATTCTTACAATTGTTTTACTACTTTTATCGACGGCAGCTTATGGTGGGGATGCTATAGAATGGCCTGACCTATCGGGTGTAATGTCAGTAAGTGGTCGTGCAGCAACTACCGAAGATGTTCAAGTTGGTGCTGCTGTTTTTGTACTACAAGCCGAAGGAATCAATATCGGTGTACCTATTGGTATTGAGACTCCACAGTATGCAATACACACTGACGTTGATTCCGGCCAAAAATCAAAAGTGGTGGTTGTCCAAGCTGAGCAAGCAAGCGGCCAAAACCTAATTGGTGCAAAGATAGTGGGTACAAGTGAATTCTTGGTTGGTTTCGTTCATGAGTTCAAGTTACTAGGTCGAGAACAAATTAATGAGTAACTCACAGCTAACCAAGCGCTCAAACGGACTCCGTAACTGTTGCACCTTTTTTGTTCCAAAAAAGTCGCCACAGTTACTCCTCCGTTTAGCTTGGCGTTCATGATGTCTGCTTTGTAGAAATGGCTCTCAGTTGATCCACTAGTGAAAAAGGTCCGCTATTTGGTGGAAGGAGACCAGTGTCAATTGGCCAGAAGTGCTTTCCTAAGTAACCAGAATGTGGCTAAAGCGGCCAAGTTATGGTTTCAGCACCACGTTGAACTTGTGAGTATTTACCCTTTAGGGGTTTCTAGGCTTGAACTAAACAAACTGAGCGGCAGTGTAGCCAGACGACCATGCCCATTGAAAATTAAATCCGCCCAAGTGGCCGCTGACGTCGAGCACTTCGCCAATGAAAAATAGCCCTGGGTAGTTTTTTGCCTCCATTGTTTTGGAGCTAATACCGTCTGTATCGACACCGCCAAGTGTTACTTCTGCGGTACGATAACCTTCCGTTGCTGAGGGCTTTAGTTCCCAGCAGCTCAGCTTACTAGCAATTTCTTGCAGCAGTTTGTCGCTGAATTCCGCAAGCGGTTTTTCGGCAAGCTCTGCCCACCAAAGTGATTGAAGTTCTTTTACCAAAGGCTTTGCTAGCTTTTGGTGAAGTTGCGTTTTAAGTAGGCTCTTTCCATAGTTGTTTTTTAAAGTGCGTAGCCATTCTTGTGTGTCTACTCCTGGCAACAAATCGATGAGTATTGAGTCGCCCGGTTTCCAGTAATTAGATATTTGTAGCATCGATGGGCCGCTGAGGCCTCGGTGGGTGAATAGCATGTTTTCGGTGAATATATGATTATGGCAACTGACGCTGACTTCTAGGGCAAGGCCCGAAAGGCGCTCGCAAAGTCCTTTCAGCGCATCACTAAACATAAACGGGACAAGCCCTGCACGGCGGTCTGTTAATGCGAGTGAAAACTGCTGAGCGATATCGTAGCCATAGCCGCTACCACCGAGGGTGGGAATGGAGAGACCTCCTGTGGCGACGACAACAGAGCGGCAACGCAGCTCGTGTTGCGTGTTGCCTTCTTTAAAGCCGACTCTATAGCGTTGCCGTGTGTCTTCTGAATGGTGCTTTTCTGAACTTTCAGAAATAGAAAGGTTTTCTATTTGATTGGTGTCGCAGTGGGTTTTTATTGTGACGCCACCGAGCTCGCATTCGCTTAGGAGTACATTCAGAATTTCTTTAGCGGAACCAAGGCAGAATAACTGGCTGTGTTTGCGCTCTTCGTAAGCGATACGATATTGCTCGACGAGAGCAATGAAGTCCCACTGGCTATAGCGATTGAGCGCAGACTTTGCGAAGTGTGGGTTACCTGATACAAAGTTGTCTGGTTCAACAAAATGGTTGGTAAAGTTACAGCGACCACCACCCGACATCAGAATTTTCTTTCCGACCTTGTTAGCTTTTTCTAGTACTAAAACGCTCAGTCCGCGCTGGGCGGCGGTGAGGGCGCAAAATAAGCCGGACGCGCCTGCGCCGATAATCACGACGTCGTAATGTTTTGCTCGCTGGCTCATTGATGAATGCTCATTCGAATTTCTTTCTTGGCGTTAGCGCTTAGGGCGGCCAGATTTATGACTTGGCTTTTTACCTGCGCGTTGATTGATGTTCTTCTTACTCTTGTTGCCCTGTTTGTGTTTGGTGTTGCCACGGGCGGAGTCTTCTTTTTTCTTTTGTCCTGAGCGTTCATTTCGTCTGCCGCTGGATTCGCCGCGTTTATTGGCGTCATCGTTTCGAGTATTGCCACGCTCGCCGTCCTTGGAGGACTTTGGTTTTCTGTCACTGTTACCATGTCTATTTTTCGTCGCAGTATTGTTTGGCGTATCAGCTTGGGGGCGAGCGCTTCGATTCTTCTTTGGTCCAGAGGAACGGTTTTTTCTTACGGGCTTGTCGGTCTCGCTGCTAGAGTGTGAAATAGCATCGCTGAGCTCAGACAACTCGTCTTTTGTCAGGTTGCGCCATTGCCCTGGACGCAACTTTCCAAGCTCAATGTTCATGATGCGCAGGCGCTTTAAGGTGACAACGTCATAGCCGAGGTATTCGCACATACGCCGAATTTGTCGATTGAGTCCCTGAGTCAGCGTGATACGAAAGGCGTTTCGACCAGCAGGAATGACTTTGCAGGGCTTTGTGATGGTTCCGAGAATGGGGATGCCTGAGGACATTTTCTCGGCAAAGTCAGTTCCAATCTGTTGCTTTACTGTGACAAGGTATTCTTTGTCGTGGGAGTTTTCTGCGCGCAATATCTTATTCACAATATCGCCATCGCTGGTGAGTAATATCAGCCCTTCCGAGGGTTTGTCTAAACGGCCAATCGGGAATACGCGTTGGTCATGATCAACCGCATCAACGATGTTGCCGCGAACGTTCTGTTCAGTGGTGCAAGTGATGCCGACAGGCTTGTTATAGACAATATAAACTCGGTCTGACTTGTTGGCGGCACCGCTATATATGACCATTCCATCGATGCTTACTTCATCATCAGGGCCAACTTTGGTGCCGATTGCCGGCCGTTGACCATTGATCTGAACACGGTTGTTCTCGATGAGTTTGTCGGCCTCTCGGCGAGAGCAGTAGCCGGAGTCGCTGATATATTTATTTAGCCGAGTCGCGCTGTCTAAGCTCACTAAACGTGCCTTTTGTGTGGTTCGCAATAAGTAATGCGCGCAATTCTACTGATTTTTGATGTCCACGGCGAATCATGCATTCACGCACCGGCTTGTTAAAATACTGTAGTCGCGATGAGTTAAAGAATGCTCATTGATAATTCTAAGTATTAGCTAACGGTACGTTCAATATTTTCTGTAAAGCAGCTGAAAATTCTTAGCGGAAGGAGTGTTGTTGCCCGAATGAACTATTCCCTAGCTCACTTCTTTAAGCATGGATCTGCTCTACCTGTTTTCTATGTTTGCACTATACTTTTGTGAGTATTGGGTTAGAGGGAACAGGGTTGAGCGACGCGTTAGATCAATTACATAAAGCACATGAATCTCGAATAGTCAGCAGCGCACAGACCGCGTTGATCCTGATTACCATTGTGTGTGGTTTTTTTATTATTCGCTCTATTACGTGGGAGCTATACGGACGGGTATTGACCAACTCGATCGCTATCGGGTTTACCTTGAGTGGGATTTATTTTCTTCGTCAGCATGGGGCTCGTAAAATAGCAGCGATACTAAGCTTGTTGGGCATTAGCACCGCTGCTGGATATGCTGCGTACAGCAGCGGAGGAATTACCAATCCCGCCTTCTTTTGGCTGTTAATTTTGCCGATATTGGGCGGTATGATTGGAGCGCGCACGGGTGCTATTTTTGGGTCTTTCTGCTCGTTTGTAGTCGGTATTATCCTCATTTCGATAGAGCTATATTACGGCGCCCCCGAGAATTTAACACCGGTTGATGCAAGGGTGGTGCAGGATTTAGCCCACCAAATAGCCCAGCTAATTTCGTTTGCGCTAGCCACGTTCTTTCTGTATCAACAGATTGAAGTGGCGGAAGTTCGCGTCGCAGGAACCGTCAATGCGCTCTCAGACGAGGTAGACGCAAGGACCGACGCAGAGAGGCATGCCGCACGCGCGAGTGAGGTTAAAAGCCAGTTCTTGGCGAATATGAGCCATGAAATTCGTACACCGATGAACGGTGTACTTGGGGCTTTAAGCTTGCTTGAAAATACGGGCCTTAAAGGGCGCCAAAGCGAGTATCTCGATATCGCACGTTCAAGCTCGAACACTCTCATGGTTGTGATCAATGATATTTTGGATATATCCAAGATCGAGTCTGGCTCTTTAGATATCGAGTCCACGCCATTCTCATTGTTGGGCTTGATTCACGATATGGAACAGTCGATGAGTTTTCGAGCCAGTGAGAAGGAAATCGCTTTTCGTTGCGTATCGGATATTGCCCAAGACGCCGTGTTAGGAGACCCCGTGCGGGTGCGGCAAGTGATGGATAATCTAGTCGGCAATGCGATTAAATTCACAGAGCACGGTGAGGTTTTTGTTCGAACGAGGCTTGCTCCTGTTGCTGATGACGATACGCTTTGTTTGTCGTTTCAGGTTAAAGATTCAGGGATTGGTATTTCAAGTGAACAGCAATCATTGTTGTTCATTCCATTCTCTCAAGTTGAAGCGTCTACCACTCGGCGCTTTGGGGGCACAGGATTGGGCTTGTCGATATGCAAACAGTTAATCGAAGCGTTGGGCGGAGAGATATCGGTTGTCAGCCAGCTTGGCGAGGGCAGTACCTTCTCGTTTAGTATTCCTTTGTCGCGCAGTGAAACGACGGTCGATACATCTGTTACTGAGCTCGCTGAAAAAATGCGGGAGACTAACGAAAAACGCTCGAATATCGGTGCGAGGGTGCTGTTGGTTGAAGATAACCAGATTAATGCGACCATCGCTGAAGCCATGCTGCTTCCTTTAGGTGTTGAGGTTGATTTCGCGGTCAACGGAGCAGAGGCTGTCGCGAAACTGTTAGAGGATGAAGACCCTTATCAAGTTGTTTTTATGGATTGCCAAATGCCAGTCATGGACGGTTATACCGCAACTGCCGAGATACGAAAACACTCTCAGCTTGCCGAGCTACCGATTATTGCCATGACCGCCAATGCGATGAAGGGCGATAGAGAAAAGTGCCTTGCAGCGGGCATGAACGACTATATTACCAAACCTATCGATCCAGAAGTACTCGCTCGAAAATTGGGGGAATGGTTGGTGGGTTCATGAGGGGGTCGGCGATGGGGCTGGCTCGTCACGAGCCTAAATAGTAGCGTATTTGAGTTCAAGAATAATGCCGGCCGGCTCAAGGTGGGCGCCCTAGTGCAGTAATACCTCCCGTCTGACTCACTCCTTGAACCTAAGCCAAGTTTGGTGTGCTTAGCTTACTCGACTTATTCCCTAAAAAAATCTCGTAGCTTTTCCTCGCTCAATTCAGGTAGACGTAAACTAAACGTGGCGCCAGCGCCAGGTTCGCTTTGGAGATGAATTTCTCCGTTTAAGCGATTTATTACGGTTGCTACAAAACACAAACCTAGACCGGCACCATGCTCATGATGGCTTTGAGCCTTGCGTGTGAACGGCTTGAACAAACCTTTTTGTTGTTCTTGGCTAATGCCTACCCCTTGGTCGGTGACGGACAATACAACGGTGTTAGCTTTCTTAGCGAGGCTCAGCGTTATTGATGAGTGCTTAGGGCTGAATTTAATGGCATTGGAAATAAGATTGTTAGCGGCACGCTCCAACAGACTATGCTCTCCAAGTATCCACGCGTCTTCTGGGCAGCGTTCGGTGCTGACGGAGATAAGTTTGGGGCCAGCTAGTGCAATAGCGTGTGCGTGTGCCGCATCTAAAACAGCATGCAAATCACAGGGGTGTAAATTGTCTTCAGGCATTGCCTCCGCTTTGCTGAGCTGCAAAAAGCTTTCAGCGTAGTCTAGATTTTTTCGAACTAGGGCGTCGATATTATGCAAGTCATGCGCGGTTAGCCCTGACGGTTTGTTTTCGGCACGGGTTAAAATTGCCAACACTGAAACCATGGGTGAGCGCAAATCATGGGACAAAAAGCTTAGGGCCTCTGAGCGTGCTTTTTCAGCCGCTTTTAGCGAGGATATGTCAGTAAATGCGAGTATTAAGGTGTCTTTGTTATTTGATTGAGTGGACACTAGGCTCAGCTGGCAAAGTAGCTGCCGATCCGGGGGATACGTGTCATTTTGCTCAGGTTCAGTTGTTTGTCTTCGAACACACTCGTCGGTGTAGGTTGTGCCTTCCAAATAGAGTTGTTTAAGCGCCTGCGTCCAGCTTTTCTCTGACTTTAGTCGAAAACCATCTAACAGATCTAAAAGGCGGTGTGGAGTTTGCGCACCTGTGACGTGAAACCAGTCTTTAAAGCGTTCATTAGTATACGTGATTGAACCACCGATATCGGCGATGCAGACCGCGTCTTGCAGACCTGACAAACTTTGCTCGATCAGTTGTTGAGATCGTCGCTCCAAATCTCGCGCTTGTGAAAGCTGCGAAATCGTTCGCGTCACTAATTCGACTCCCTTTGATTTAAATTGATGATCAGGTATTCGTCGTTTACCCATGTCGGTTAGATAATCACTCCAAAACGATAGTGATGATTGGCTAAGTTCGGCGTTGGGCGCTAGAACTTGAACGGCCTGTTTTCCTGCCTCGGTAGGTGCGAGAGTGAGCGGGTTAATCAAGTTGAGTTTTGCCAAAAAATCAATGGCTTGATGGGAGGAACCGGCACTGACTTCAGTGACGGCGTCTTTGTGGTTCAGGCTGTCTATTTCGCCTCGTAGGTAGCGCAGCATACTTTCGGCGCGCAACCAGCTCCACAGGGGGAAGAACAATGCGACGCCTAGGCCTGCTGAGGCGGGAGCTAGCCAGAGACTGAAAAAGATCAGTAGGGTCGAAGAAACAATCACAATGCTACCAATACTCAATGCCGTTAGCGCGATAAACCAGCGTGGTGAAAGTCGCCCCAAAAGCAGTAGCAGAATGAGCACAGTTACGAAGGTAAATAACCCAGACTGCAAAGGGCTGCTGGTTTGAATGAGTCGTTTATGCTGAAGGGCTTTAAGTATCCAAGCGTTGAGTTCTACGCCAGACATACTGCCAACGGGAGTCGTTAGTATGTCGCCCAGTCCTGTCGCTGTAGCACCCACAAAGACGAGTTTGTTTTTGAGTACGCTAAGGTCGACCATATCGTTGATCAGATCGCTATAGGAGATATACCGAATTGCCTGTTCGGCTGAGGGCATCGGAATGAGGTTGTGATAGTCCTTGGCGATGCTAATCATTGCCGAATTAGCATCGTCCGTTGGCGCACGCTTGCCCTGTATGCTTAGCGGTTCGGTGTGCGAAAGCACTTTGTGAGCCGCCAAACTAAGATGTGGCCAAAATGGACTATTGATGCCTTGCTGCAAATACACAGCGCGCGCCACACCATCGTTTTCTTTTTCAATATGAATGTGGCCGATGGCTTTTGCGTTTTCGTAAAAAATTTGGATGGGAGGGCTTTCAACGACAATGCCCTGACTGCCTGAGCGTTCGAAATACAGAGGGAGAATGACGTTACCGCTGTGCTCAATCGCTTCTGAAAACGCTTGGTCAGCGTTCGGGTTGAGGGCGTCAGCATCTGCAAATAGCACGTCAAAAACAATAAGCTTTGCTTGGGCTTTAGAGAGTTTTTTCACTAGCGTTGCATGTGTACTTCGAAGCCAAGGCCAATGTCCTAGTGAATCAATGCTCTTATCATCGATTTCGACAATGACAATATCATCAGCACTGGGTAGCTGATTGAAGCTTTGTGCATGATCGTAGAGTAACCAATTCAAACTCTTGAGTTTGTCGTGGTAGGCAAGCGAACCCGCGATCAGGCTTATGGCTAACGCAAGCGATGCGAGGAGTACCTCTTGTCGATACGCGATACTTTGCTTACTAAATAAGGATAAGGCCAAGGAGAAAAAGTCCTATCGGTAAGGCAAGTGTCCAGTATGGTTTTTCTTCTGCTATCGGCTGCCAACTTATTGGGCTGCTTGCTGGTGACACGCGAGCACTGTCGTCTTCGGCGTAAACCCGCCAAAATATTTGTTTATCGTGACTGAGTATCGCACTGGTTTCTGTGCTGGTGTAGCTATCGAGGAGTGTCGTAAAGGTTTCGTGTTCTGAGGTTTCGATACGATACGATGTCGCGCCGGTAACTTGTGGCCATTTGATGACCACGCTGTTTTCGTCTGTCGTCTCGTTCGTGTGTAAAGTCGGTAGTGGTGCAGCGATGCGTTTGTCTATGCACAGAGGCGTCTCGACCGCTTGTCCATGCAAGCCTTGTTGATCAATGGCGCGCAAACGCAAACGATAGCAGCCCGTGCGTAAACCGTTGATATCAGCGTGTGAAGGGCCGGTATCATAACGTTGAATCTGCATATCGAGGGCTTCGTCGGCTTTTGTTAATTCGGCTAAGACCTTGAGTTGATAAGCGGCCGCGCCTGGAAGGTCTTGCCAATCAATGGTGACCGCTTCCGTTTGCAGATCTGTATCATCCATCTCGACCAAGAACGTTGAAGCTAGCGGAGAAAATGAAGGTGCCGCAAGGAGTTTTACCGGGGCTTGTGGGGCTTCGCCTGGCTGGGTCACAACCCCAAAATCTGCGGGCACCGGATAACTTTTTTGTTGGGCGCCTACCTCGACCAATCCTTGGTAAACAGAAACCAAAGTGGCGAGCTGCTGAGTTGTCGGGTCGGCTACTAGATTAACTAGGTATTCTGTCCCACGCACCGCGGCTGCTGCCGAAGGGGTAATGGTGTTGAAACGGCTGCGAGGTTCACCCTTGATCACACGTGTTTTAAGTGTCCCTTTGTTTAACCTGACGCTCGCGTCGACCATGCCATTAAGCTCAAAACTAGAAAGAGCATCTAGTTCAAGCTCTGAGTCAGCTTCCAGCAACATGCTGCTGCCATCGGCGAAAACCACTGTTACGGAGCCTTTTTTGGTTTGCAGTGTTGAGCCAACGGGGAGCTTGATACCGGCAAGCGCTGGGGCGCGAGCTTCTCCGGGTAATGTGTAGGTAACATCGCCTTGAACATAAACGATGCGCACTGTCGCAGCAGGCACTTTTAGCCAATTTGCTGGAATGTTGATTCGCGTACCGGGGGCAATCCGACGATTTGCGTCGATGTTGTTAAGCGGGCCGAGCTTAAGCCAGCAATTAGGTTCATTGGTATATTGCTGGCAGACGCTCCAGAGTGTATCTCCGGGGCGGAATGAGTATTGCCAGTCGGCAGCACGAGAGGGCGTTTGGAAGCCGAACAGTATGATGGCGCATGCAATAATAAAATGCGTGTTTATGCGACGATAATTGGACATGTATTAAACCTTAGATTTGTAAAAAAATGCGGTGATAGCACGACGCTTTAAGTCTTAGACCTCGATTTTCTCAAGGCGGTACCCGTGCTGAAAAATGGTCGTGACACGGTATCCCATATCAGGGTTTATATTGAGGCTTCGCCGCACTCGACTCACATGCATGTCGACAGTTCTTGTATTGATATCCGCGTCGACGCCCCAAACCGTCTTTAATAGATACTCTCGCGATAACACTTGCCCTTCATGTTTTACGAGCTCTAGCGCGACCCCGAATTCCTTAGGCGTTACTTTGATCAAACTGCCATCTACTTTGATTTGTGACGTGCGGACATCGATTTCTATCCCTGCAAGGGTAAGAATGCTCTCTGTGGATTTTGAGGGGCCGGCTCGCCGGAGCGCGGCTTGCAGTCTTGCGAGTAACTCTGCTTTGCGAAGAGGCTTGATCAAATAGTCGTCGGCGCCGCTAGTAAGCGCAAGAACAATGTCCTCTTCTGAGTCGCGTTGTGTTGTAAACAAGATGGGGAGCGTTTGGCTTTGAGCAACTCTTAGCTGGCGAAGCACATCAATGCCGGTTTGATCCGGCAGTTCCCAGTCTAGAATCGCAAGGTCGAACAGGTTTTTCTTGAACGCTTTCAAGAATGAGCGCCCATCAGGGTGGTGGCTGACGCTCATTCCTGCTTCTCCCAGCCATTGCATAACGAGTTCGGCTTGCTGAGCATTGTCTTCGAGCAGTGCCACTTTCATGTTAATTCCCTTTAGTTAGAACAGTTTCTCAAGCCCGTTCGAGAATGAGCGACGAGGCCTCGAAGGCTCAAATTATGCAAACAGCCAATAGACAGTTTTTCGTTGCATTCTAGTTTGATTCGATGAGAGCGACGAACGTGTTAATGGTCGTTCTTGTCGGTGAACCTTTGTGGAAATACACCACTTATTTTTGATTATTGTGGCATGGATCTCCGCTGACCTACTTGTAAAAGCGTGTAACGGTAATAGCCAAAGTAAAGATTTGTGTCGATATTTTACATAGCATGGTCGCCAGATACAAAACGGGTTGAGGGAAAAGTGATGTCAGATAATTTGCGCAGTCAATTACAAACAAAGCAAGTAAAACGCGGCACGTTGACCAACGAGAAGTTATCGAAAGGATGGGAAATGTCTGCACAAGATGCCCTGCGCGTGAATTACGTCACGGGTGGTTTACAGTGCTGCACTTCAAACCGCTAGCGCTGCTATCAATCGCTTAGTTTCAACGTTTTGTAAACGTTCTTATTTAAATAACAGGGAAAAATTTCAATGAAAAAAACACTCCTAATTGCTTGTCTAACAAGCACTGTCGGTAATATTGCAGTGGCTTCTGAACCGTCTGATTTTGAAGTATATCTTGGTGCATCGCACTACTTTTGGGATGGTGACCGATCTCTTGATAACGCCACTGGCTTTGATTTGGGTGGCGAGTTGCCGGTAACGGAGCGCTTGTCCCTAGATGCATGGTTATCGAAAGTTGATGCTGATGTCGAAAACGGTAGCGGAGAGTTAGAAGGTGAGCGTTACTCACTCGGTGGTTTGTATCACTTTGCGGATGCCAATGAAGACGTTCGTCCCTTTGTGTCTGTTGGCGCGGGTCATCAAGAATTCGAGAGTGGCAATAACTCGCAAGACGAGACGGTTGCTTACCTGGGGGCAGGCCTCAAAAAGTATTTTGACAATAATATTGTGGTACGTGGCGATTTATTAGGAATGAATAGTCTCGATAACGAATTGACTGACGTAGCTGTGCGTCTTTCAGTAGGTTACGCGTTTGGCCGCAGCGCAGCGCGCCCAATAGCTAAAGAAAAAGTGATCATGGCACAGCCAACTGTTCCAGAAAAGCAGGAAGAAGCTGTTGTTGAACCCGTCCAGAAAGCAACGATTGCTGCGGCAATACCCGCTAAGGATAGTGATGGCGACGGTATTATTGACTCGCTTGATCAATGCTTGGATACCGACAAAAACTATCATGTAGATGATACCGGTTGCCCCGTTATGGAGACCGAGACCGTTTCGATCAAGATGAATGTTGTCTTCCCAACCAATAGTGCTGAAATCCCAGCAGCTAGCCGTTCTGAAATTAAACGTGTCGCGGACTTTATGCAGCAGTTCAAAAATACTTCCGTAACGGTAGAGGGGCATAGTGACGACCGTGGTCGTGATAGTTACAACAAGACGCTGTCACAAAAACGTGCCGATGCAGTAAGACTTTCGCTAATTAACGATTTTGGACTTAACGAAAGTAGAGTTAGCGCAATGGGTTACGGTGAAGAAAATCCGATTGCAGATAACGGCACTGCGGCAGGTCGAGCTGAAAACCGTCGGGTCGTCGCGGTGGTTATGGCTAACTCACAAAAGCCCGCCATTAAGTAGGGCTAAGTTTTTGCTCTTGACCGAGGTAGTAGGCGTCATAGTAGTGCCTGAACTAACTGTAGTATCGGTCAATAGCATTTTTAATTGAATACATACTAGAAACAGGGAAATATCATGGAAAGTTTAGATCAGGACATGGCTCAAACCAGTGAGCAAGTTCAAGAGTTAGTGCAAACAGCGTACACAATGTTAATGACATATGGTCCGAAAGTCGTATTGGCGATATTAGTACTCATTGTCGGATTATGGCTAATCAAAAGAGTTGTAGGGCGTTTGAACCTAAGCTTAACGACCAAGGTCGACGCAACCTTAGGTCAATTTGTCTCCAGCTTAGTCTCTGTCATTCTGAAAGCGGTATTGTTGATTTCAGTTGCCTCTATGATTGGCATTGAAACCACTTCGTTTATTGCGGTACTAGGCGCTGCCGGCCTTGCCATTGGCTTTGCGTTACAGGGGAGTCTTGCGAATTTTGCGGGCGGTGTACTGATACTTTTGTTCAAGCCGTTTAAGTCTGGAGACCTGATCGAGGCGCAAGGCTATATAGGAACCGTGAAGGAGATTCAGATTTTCAATACCGTATTAAAAACGGGCGATAACAGAATTGTGATTATTCCTAATGGTGCCTTGTCTAGCAGCAGTATGGTGAACATTAACCAAGAGTCTACGCGCCGCGTCGATCTGAGTTTTGGTATCGGTTACGGTGACGACATTGATCATGCGAAGATGATTATTAATACCGTAATTGCCGGTGATGACCGCGTCCTAAAAGAAGTAGAGCCTTTAGTTGTTGTGTCAGAGTTAGCGGATAGTTCTGTGAACTTCACCGTGCGTGTCTGGGTGAATACACCGGACTACTGGGTGGTCTATTTTGCCATGCATGAGCAAATGAAGAAGGCATTTGACGCTAAAGGAATTTCTATACCGTTTCCTCAGCAAGATGTTCATATGCATCAAGTTGCGTAATAAGTAAGGTTAACATTGAAGCGGCGGGTGAATTCACCCGCCGCTTTTTTTTGCTCTGCCAATTCTGTGTGTTGTCTGTTTAAGATAGTGACTATGCAGAGGTAAGGTTGAATTAGTTCGCTCGTTCGTCAGGATCTGTTTTTTTTTCAGAAGACCAATGACTAGGTATTTGTTGTCCGACCTAGCTGGCAATGTAAAAACAAGCTAGTGATTTTTTGGGGCAGAGCAGAGCCTGACAAGGCCTTCTGTCTAATCATCAATGCGATAAATTGCAGACAAGAAAAAACCCGAACATCTCGCGATGATCGGGTTCTTCAAATAATGGTGCCCGGTCTCGGAATCGAACCAAGGACACGAGGATTTTCAATCTTGCGGTTGAACGGGTAAATATAAACAAATCAACACTTTATGGTTTTTGCTCAAATCGTGTGATCTTTAATAGTCTTTGATTGCTCTAAGTGTATTTTCGGTGTGGGGCACAAAATGGTCACATGCAAAACAAGTATTAATATGATGTGTTTTCAGTCTGTGAGCTAGGTTTGTTACCGATTCTGTTTTTAGGGTTATTCTCTAGGCCACCTGCAGATGGAAATATAAGATAACATGGATGTTAGACTAGATCTTTTTGGCAATTCTCGCCGCTCAATATTCCAACCTTTAGTTGCACGTATCCACTGGTATTCCTTTTGACTCTTTATGCCCTAAAAGCACATCACATGTAATGGTGTTGACAATATTACATGTGTAAAATATAGTATCTCACATGAAAGCAAAATCTTCGGCACATTATCAGCGTGAATATCGCAAGCGTCTGCGAGAGCAGGGCTTGGTTAAAAAGGAGGTATGGATTCTTCCGGAGCATGCAAAGTTACTCGGCGCTTATGAGAAAAAGCTCCGTGTGCGTGACCTGGATGTATCTATGCGAAATGAACTGCAATTAGGAGATAGTCGAATGGCTAATGGTTCAGAGTTAAAGGTAGAGTCAGCTAGTGCGGTAGTGGTGTGGACTACTGCCAGTTTGCTAGAGAGTTTGCGCACAGAGAAGCTGTTTGTTAGTGGGCAGGCGACGTTAGAGCTAATAGACGGAGTTGAGCCGGCCCTACTTATCGAAATGAAAGAATATGGCGACTTGCCAATATTTCTAACAGTCTCAGGTGAGCAAATTATCGTTGAGGCGGTTTTATGGTCGTTGGATGATGTATCTAATGTGCCTGCGTTTAATGATGCCGTTTTAAGGACGCACAAGTACTTTCCGTTATCTACGATTAGTTTAGATAAGATTGGTGAAGAGGGTGATTATTATCATATGTTTGGTGCGTTGAGCTCCACTTCAATTCTATCCAATGTTGTTTTTGAAATAGAAGTTTTGGCGAGTAATGTGATACAGGCTACTGAAGCATATAGTGAGTTTTTGTCGGTCCCTGTTGTTGGAACAGCAACCAGCTAGTTGTTAGCGAAGGAGAATATAGATGAATATTTGGGCAAAAATGATGACAGCGTTGCGTGGTGGAGTAAACGAGGCGGGTGAGGCTGTTGTAGACAGTCAGGCGTTAAGAATTCTGGATCAAGAGGTTAGAGAAGCCTCTCAAGCAATGCAGGATTCAAAGAATAGTTTGGCTGAGATAATGGCGCGACAAAAAGTAGCGGAAGAGAAGGTGTCGGGCCTTAGAAAGCAAATTGAGGAGCATGAAGGTTATGCTATCAAAGCCTTAGAAAAAGGCGATGAAGGTTTGGCGCATGAAGTAGCTGAAAAAATAGCAGACTTAGAAAGTCGGAGCGTTCAAGAGCAAGAGTCTGCCGCTGGGTTTGCTGCGCACGCAGAGAAAATGCGCGCCGCAATTAAACAGACTGAGCGTAATCTTAAACGTTTGAAACAGCAGGTGGATACGGTTAAGGCTAATGAAAACGTTCAACGTGCCCAAGCAGCAGTTGCAGAGCGTCATAGTGGTTCGCACTCTAAGATGAGATCAGCAATGGATTCACTTGAGCGAATCAAAGAAAAGCAAGCATTGAAGTCTGCTCAAATGACAGCGGCGAGTGAGCTTAACGAAGATTCATCTGATATTTCGCTTCAGACAAAACTTGAAGAAGCGGGCATTGCTGCAAGCGGAAATAGTGCGGATGACATCTTGGAGCGCTTGAAGAATAAGTCTAAGTAAGGCTCGTTTTTGAAAAAACGGCAGAGCTAAAATAACAGAAGGAGAGTAAGGGATGTTTGCGATTTTATTTATGGAAGACATGGACCCGTTTTACCAGAACATATCGTCGTTCCCGACCGTCTTTTTTACCTTCTTCTTATTAGTTGTGTTGCTTTACTGGATAGTAGCAGTTTTGGGTTTGGTTGATATTGATGTGCTCGACTTTGATATACCTGAAGCTGAAGGGGTGGATATCAATCCGGATACAGGATTGAGTAATGCAAATGTACTTGCTGGTGTAATGCTTCGTTTTGGCCTCCAGGGAGTGCCTCTCACGATTATCTTATCGTTTGTTGCCTTGTTTGGTTGGCTTATCTGCTACTACGCGGTTCACTTTTTGTTAGGAATGGTGCCGAGTGGTTTGTTTAGCATCTTGGCGGGAATACCTGTTTTTATCGGCTCTCTCTATGTCAGTGTCCTGATGACGGCTTTATTGATTAAACCATTACGACCCTTATTCAAAAAAACGTCACAAGAAACGGTTAAAAGAGTTCTCGGACAATCCGCTTTAGTGCGAACGTCTAGGGTTGATAATGATTTTGGTGAGGCAACGCTGGAAGATGGCGGCGCCGGATTATTACTGAAAGTAAGAACAATTGGCGATACAACATTCTCTAAGGGCGATCGAGTTGTGCTGCTTGAGTACGATAAAGAAAAAAATACCTATCGCGTGATATCTGAAGAAGAGTTCGCCGGTAAATAAATAATTATTTAAAAAACATTCAAAATGGAAATGGAGTAACCACTATGGCCGATTTATCTGTCTTAATGCCTGTTGTCTTTGGAGTAGGAATTTTCTTTGTCATCCTGATGGGTTTGGCAGCATTATTTAAAGCATTTTATATAAAGGTCGACCAAGGTACTGCTCTGATCGTAAATGACATGACTTCCATGCCAAAGGTGCATTTTACTGGTGCATTAGTGTACCCAATTATCTACAAAAAAGAATTAATGAAGATCTCATTGATTACTCTAGAGGTGGATCGAAGAGGAAAAGACGGTTTGATTTGTGCGGATAATATGAGAGCAGATATTACTGTCGCATTCTATTTGCGGGTCAATGAAACAGCGCAAGATGTATTAAAGGTGGCTAAATCGATTGGAGCAAATAGAGCGTCGGATCGAGATGCAGTGAACTTATTGTTCAATGCGAAATTTTCAGAGGCCTTAAAGACGGTAGGCAAGCAAATAGAGTTTGTTGATTTGTTTGAGAATAGACAGCAATTCCGAGAAAAAATCATTGAAGTAATTGGTGACGATTTAAACGGTTATGTTCTTGAAGATGTCGCGATTGATTATATAGAGCAAACCCCAAAATCTTCTTTAGACCCAAGCAATATTCTTGATGCTGAAGGTATTAAGAAAATTACTGAACTTACTGCTGCTCAAAACGTAACGACAAATATTCTAGAGCAAGATGAAGCGCTAGCAATTAAAAAGAAAAATGTAGAAACCGTTGAGGCAATGCTCGAATTAGAGCGCCAACAAGCGGATGCTGAAGCAAAACAGGAACGTGAGATTGCGACTTTAAGAGCGCGCGAGGAAGCAGAAACTAAGAAGGTTCAAGAAGAAGAGCGTAAGAAGGCTGACAGTGCAACGATACAAGTTGAGCAAGATCTTCAGGTTCAGACTGAGAATCAGCAGCGTGAAATTGAAGTAGCAGAACAAAATCGTCAACGTGCGGTAGCGATTGAACAAGAAAAAGTAACCCGAGCGCGTGATTTGGAAATCGTTTCTCGTGAGCGAGAAGTAGAGCTTCAGAAGATTGAGGCAGAAAAAGCTGTAGAGATAGAGAAGAAAGAAATTGCGAATGTGATTCGTGAACGTGTTGCCGTTGATAAAACGGTAGCGATTGAAGAAGAGCGAATTAAAGAAGTTCGTGAAGTATCAGAAGCGGATCGAGCGAAGCAAACTCAGGTTATCGCTGCAGAAGCAAATGCCGAAGAAGATAAAGTGAAGCAGGTTAAAGCGGCTGAAGCAGAAGAGTTGTCAGCGAAGCACAAAGCCATTGAAATTACGACTTTGGCGCAAGCTCAGTTGGAGGCATCTGCAAAAGAAGCTGATGCACAGAAAAAAATGGCCGAAGGTACACAAGCAGAGCGCGCAGCGCCTGGGCTGGCCGATGCGAAAGTACAGGAAGCGAAAGCAACTGCGCTGGAGAAAGAAGGTGTAGCTGAAGCGAATGTAGTTCGTGCCAAAGGTGATGCAGAAGCAGATGCCTTGTTAGGTACGGGTAAGGCACAGGCGGATGTGACTTCGGCGCAGGGTGATGCGGAAGCGAAGGCTGCTAGAGAGCTTGGTTTGGCTGGCGCAGAAGTGACACGTGAGCAGTTCAAGGCAGAGGCGGACGGCCTTGTAGATAAGTTCGAAGCAATGAACACCATGAGCCAAGATGCGCGTGAACATGAAGAATATCGTATGGGGCTAGAGACCGCGTTGAAAGAGGCATTGGCTTCGATTGATGCGGGTAAAGACATCGCGAAGGAAAATGCTGAAGTACTAGCGGTTGCCCTACAGAAAGCGAAGATTGATATCGTGGGTGGTGAAGATCACTTCTTCGATAACTTTGCGAAGTCTCTCTCTATCGGTAAAGCGGTCGATGGATTGGCAGACAAGAGCGGTACCATTGCGGCGTTAATTGATCGTGTGATTCAGGGCAAGCCAGAAGGTAAAAAGTCTACTGTTGTCGAGAATGAAGAAGCCTAGGTAAACCTAGATATGAAGTTGTAGGTTCGGGTTAACCAGACTTGAATTCCAGTCAAGTGGAAAGAAGTCGGAATGATCAAGGTAGGTGCCTTTAGGCAAACTCCGACCTACAAAAGGCTCTCTTTTTAGAAGGATGATGACATGGCTAAGCAAGACAATTCTGTCGATGCTAACTCTGTGGATAGCGCTGTCGCAGAAGGCGGCGCTTACGAGATAATTCGAAAGCGGCTCGTTGATCAGGGTAAGCGTCTTAATCAATCAGCAAAAAACCTTAACGATTCGCGTTTGAAAGAGTTTGGCAGCTCAGATATGAACGTTATATCACGCGTTCGGGTTCGTACTGAGAATAACTGTGTAGCAAGAGATATTGTTCAGGTTGGAGATCAGCTTCTATTTGGATACAACGTTTTTATTGGCCTGAAAAAAGAAACGAAAGTAGAGGATGTCTTTGCTTTATTTAACACCAGTGAAAACGAGTCAGGCGTCGAGCTAGAGCAGGCTGATTATTTAAATTCGTTTCTATCCGAAAGTAGTTTTGTCAACGATTTCGATGAACTCTATCGCTACTACAAGCACACCAAGCTAGTCCAATTAACAATTAAAGGGGGCAAGCTTTTAGCTGGTTTTCAGATAGGTGAGCGTCTCGAAGATATTCGGGTGTTTCGTTGGGCAATTTCAGCAGACGGTAAAGATGTTAAGTACATCGATAACCGTGGTGAGAGAGATATTCAATTACCGTCGCCATACGACTTTGAATGGATTGATACGACCCGAGAAGATAGTGTCCATGGCCGTCACCCTCATATCAATATTCTCGATACGGTATTTGTAGAGACTGTCGGCGGTGACCTGACCGTCAAAATTGAAGATAACACCGAAGATGGTTTAGGGGTCTACCGAGAGCCGGTCGAAGACAAGACGCAGTCACTAGATGACGGGCAAGTTGCCTACGCAAAAGTCGGCAGTCTTATTTTATTGAAGATTCGTCCATACAGAGAAGAGAGCTGGCGTTACCTCATATTTAACACAATGACTCAGGCCGTATTGCGTGTGGATGCGATTGGCGAGTCATGCGTTCAGTTGCCAGAAGATCATGGCATTATCTTTCCAGGTGGCTACTACCTTCAAACGGGCGAATTCAAGGCATTCGATGATGGCGTTGACGGTTTAAAATTTAAACGCTCTATCAAGTCCCCCAATGGTGAAGACGTGTTGTTTATCTTCTATCAGCCTGAAGAAGGGATGGTTGGTTTATTCGCATATAACATGATTGAGAAACAGCTTCAGAATCCTGTTTATGGCCATGGTTATGCGCTGGCCGAAGATGGTCGTTTGGTTATTTTCTCAGCTGAAGCTGAGCCGACGCGTGTGCACCCCATGCAAATATGGGAGACGCCTTATGAAAGTGCCGAGCATGCGAGCAAAGCCCCTCCAAGCCAAACGTTTTACGGCCGTATTGGCAATGCCGAATTGGTTCGTGGTATTTCAGATATCTATAGCCTTTGTCGACTAATTGATAATCAGTCTGTTTCATCACGCTTATATGAAGAGCTGAGTAAGTCGGCTAAAAAGGTGTTTGATGATCATTACTGGTTGTCTGAATCAGAGCCTGAATCAGGAGAAGAATCCGAGACGGAAGCAATAGCTGCCACGATCAAGGAAATATCGTCTACCTCAGAATTAGTTATCGATGAATTTGAAAAAGTAGAAAGTATTCGACAGCAATCTGCCAAGACGATGGTCGAAGCAGGAAAAGTTCAGGATGATTTATTGACTGAGGTTCGACCCGATAACTGGGAGACGGCGGAACAATATGTTGATGCGTTGGGCAAGCTACGCCGTCAGCGAGGTCACTTAATAACGATCAAGGAGCATCGTTATATCGATGTCGACCGTATCGTTGAAATGGATAATGCCTTGCAAGAAGTAGAGGCTTCTCTAAGTGATCAAACCGTAGGCTTCTTAGCTGATGAGCAAGCACTCGATCCTTATCTCGACAAAATAGAGCAGATCAACTCTGAGGTAGAAAAAGCAAACACCAATGCACTGTTAGAACCGCTAATCGAGAATATCGAAAATACCGCTTCAGGGCTTGATTTGCTTTCAGAGCTAATGGGGTCATTGAAAGTCGATGATGCAACGGTTCGAACGCGCATTATCGACGCCATTTCACAGGTTTATTCAAAGCTAAATCAGAGCAAAGCGGCGGCGAACCACAAGCGTAAAAGCCTTGGTTCGGAAGAGGCAATTGCTCAGTTTAGCGCCCAATTTAAATTGTTTTCTCAGAGTATTACGAATGCGCTTGGCTTAGCGATAACACCGGAGAAGTGCGATGAGCAACTATCAAGATTATTAGTTCAGCTAGAGGAGCTGGAAAGTCAGTTTAGTGATTTTGATCAGTTTCTAACGGACATCATGGACAAGCGTGAAGAAATTTACGAATCCTTTGAAAGCCACAAACAGCAACTATTAGACGAACGTCAGCGCAAAGCTCAAAACATCAGTGATGCGGCGAGAAGAATTTTATCGAGCATTGAAAAGCGGTCGCTAAAATTCACCGAAGCAGACGAGCTAAATACCTATTTTGCGTCTGATGCGTTAGTGCTTAAGACACGCGAGATGGTTGAAGATTTAAGGGCTCTGGATAGCGCCGTTAAAGCCGATGATATTGAGTCACGCTTTAAAGCGATTAAAGAGCAAGCACTTCGATCTCTTAGAGATAAAACAGATATTTATGAAGATGGTGGCAACGTTATTAAGTTGGGGCCGCGCCATAAGTTCTCTGTTAACACCCAAGAGCTAGATCTAACGATTATTCCTAGAGATGGAGAGTTGAATATCCATCTAACAGGAACAGATTTCTTTGAACCCATTACAAACCAGGATCTTTTGGGCCTGAAAGCTTATTGGGATATGTCGTTGGAGTCTGAAACGTCAGAAGTGTATAGAGGCGAGTATTTGGCAGCCTTGATGATTAGTTTTTCTGATAGAGAAGAATATGGTTTAAGCCGCACTGTTTTGCGCGATGCTGCACAACAGGATGGGCAGCTAGCGAAGTTGGTTCGTGACTTTGCCAGTCCTCGATACAAAGAAGGCTATGTCAAAGGCGTACATGATCATGATGCTTCTTTGATCTTAGCGTCATTGATCCCTGCAATTGAGCAGGCTGAGCTGCTGAAGTATGACCCGCTTTCGAGAGGCTTGGCTCAAGTATTTTGGGCACAGATACAATCTGATAAAGCTTTGGCGTCATCTGTTACGACTTGGGCAGAGCGAGCTAGGTCGGCGTCTCAAATGAGATCTGTATTCGGGAGTAGCAAAGCCATGGACCTGCTCGCAAAAGAAATAAATGAAAGGATCAATGAGTTCGTTTCGGCCCACCCGATCACCATTTTGGCTAAAGGTGTACTGAGTAAAAATGTATCCGCCTTAGATATCCAAAGGGCATCTTATTATTTGGTTGAAGAATTATCGCGTGAGCAAATTGAGTTTATTGGTAGTCAGTATGCCACTGAGCTAGTGGAAGAACTAAAGCGTTCGGTTGATGACCATACTTGGGATCAATATCAGCGTTCACTTGAAAAACTTTCGGGTTTGCCAAGTGAACAGTGGCAACTGAGTGATGCTTGGCTGCACGCTTTGTTGGACACACAAAGAGCAGATAGTGGTGAACCTGATAATTTAGAGCGCAATGATTCTAAGCTTGAGCGCTATATTCCAGAAGCCATTGCATTGCTTAATCTTGGTGGTAGCTTGGGGCCTGCGAAAGTAAATCGCAGAACCAGTAGTGTTGACCTTGAGCTAACTATTGAAGGTTTGCTTGGAGATCATCCCTTACTTCAAAATCAGAAAATTAGTTTTGGTTTAGATGCTTATCTACAGCGGATGGAGCATCATCGAGAAGTGGTTGTTCCCGCGTATCACCATTATTTGAAGGTGAGGCAGCAGGTTATCGCGGATGAGCGAGAGGTTTTACGTTTAGAAGAGTTTAAAGCGCGGCCTCTTAGTTCGTTTGTTCGAAACCGCCTGATCAATGAGTCCTATTTGCCTTTGATTGGAGACAACCTAGCCAAGCAGATGGGCACCGTGGGCGAAAACAAACGTACCGACCTCATGGGCTTGCTCATGATGATTTCGCCTCCTGGTTACGGTAAGACAACCTTAATGGAATATGTGGCAAATCGTCTTGGTCTAATCTTTATGAAGATTAACTGTCCTTCTCTTGGTCATGATGTGTTGTCACTCGACCCTCAGCAGGCACCTAACGCGACAGCAAAACAAGAGTTGCTCAAGCTCAATTTAGCTTTGGAGATGGGGAATAACGTCATGCTGTATCTAGATGATATACAGCATACGCACCCTGAGTTTCTTCAAAAGTTTATCTCCTTGTGTGATGGAACGCGTCGAGTCGAAGGTGTTTGGAAAGGTAAGACCAAGACCTATGACATGCGTGGACGAAAGTTCTGCGTAGTGATGGCCGGTAACCCTTACACGGAATCGGGTGAGGCATTCAAAGTACCTGACATGCTGGCAAACCGAGCCGATATCTACAATTTAGGTGATATTTTGGGTGGCATGGATGAGCAGTTCGCACTCAGTTATGTTGAAAATTCACTCACATCCAATTCTGTATTAGCGCCTTTGGCTGTGCGCGAAATGGATGATATCTACAAGCTGATAAGTATGGCCAAGGGTAGTGATGTAGCTTCAACGGATCTAAGTCATCAATACAGTGGTGCTGAGATTAACGAAATAACCGAAATCTTGAAGAAGATGTTCGTGATTCAGGATGTGGTTCTCAAGATCAACAAGCAGTATATCGCTTCAGCTGCCCAAAACGATAAGTACCGCACAGAGCCAAGCTTTAAGCTTCAAGGTAGTTATCGAAACATGAACAAGATGAGTGAGAAGATTTCTGCGGTGATGAATGAGGCGGAGCTCATGCAAATGATTGAAGATCACTATCTTGGGGAAGCGCAATTACTAACCTCTGGGGCTGAGGATAATTTACTTAAGCTCGCAGAGTTGCGTGGCAATGCGACTGCAGAACAGAGTGCGCGATGGGATCAGATCAAGAGTGATTTCTTGCGGAACAAAGCCATGGGAGGCGATGAAGGCGACGTCGGTGGTAAAGTCGTTGCTCAGCTTGTTGACTTGGTAACGGGTATTCAAGGTCTCAAAACTGTCGCAGAAACGGCTAGTGAAAGAGAGTTGGCAGAGCTTGCCAAAGAACCCGAGATCGTACTGGTTGAGGAAAATGATTCCGTTTCTTCAGACCAGTTCTCAGAGGAAATGAACAAGTTGGTCGTCGCATTGAAAGGTTGTCAGACCAATGTAGAAGTGGTCAATCAGCCCGTTCCAGGAATTGAACTCATCCTGACTACTTTGGCCGATACGATCGAGCATAGTTTGATGCCTGTCGTGAAGAGCATGGATAAGAAGTTGGATATTGATTTGCGAACGCATCACAAGATGACAGATATCTCTAATCAGCTTCGTAATTTAGAGCATGCCGTAGGAAAAAAACCAAGCTCTAATCAGACTGACGAAGACTAGGGCATCCAACAGTGGTGCGTAGCTTTTGGATTAGAATCAAACTAATAGCGAGTTTGGTTCTAATTATCATTCTGGTTCATGCCGTCAATATACTGCTCGATGGCCAACTGAACCAATATGGAATCATTCCTCGGTCTGAGGCGCATTGGTTCCATATATTTACGTCACCGTTTATTCACGGAGATTTGATTCATCTCATCAATAACCTGTTTGGCTTAGCGATATTTAGTGCATTTTGTTTGCTTCGCTCTATACCTCTGTATTTCGTGTGTAGCGTTTTCATCATTCTGCTTACGGGAGTACTAGTCTGGTTCTTCGCTAGGGGAGCTATTCATATAGGTGCGAGTGGCTGGATCTTTGGGCTATGGAGTTTTTCCATCGCAATCGCGTGGTTTGATAGAAGATTGATAAATATTCTATCAGGATTTCTTGTTGTGCTTCTCTATGGCGGGATGATCTACGGAGTGTTGCCAAATGATCCGAAGATCTCTTTTGAGGCGCATCTATTTGGCGCCATTTCTGGGGTTGTATTTGCGTTTTTGTATTCGCTGTTTTTGAAAGTAAGATCGAAGAAAGGGCGTAGTGAGAGAAATGGAGCGTCAAGTGTTTGATTGGTTACTAGATAAAGTTAGGGTGTTCACTAGCGGCAAAACCGAAGTGAATACTATTCAATGGCTTCCTCATTGGTCGGCTTATTTAAACGATAAAGTTGCGTTTTATCGAACCCTAAGCAAAGAAGATAAAAGTCTATTTGAAGAACGAGCTAGGCTATTTTTGGAAACGACTATGGTCGAGGCGGGTCAGCTTGAAGTAACGGACGAAGATAAACTATTAGTCGCGGCTAGCGCTGTGATACCTGTATGGGGGTTTCCTGATTGGCACTATTTCAACACCCGAAAAGTGTTCCTTTTGCCCGCTTCGTTCAACGAGCAGTTTGAGTGTGGACAGCCAGACTCACTGATTACAGGTATGGTTGGGACAGGCCCGATGGCAGGTAAGTTAGCCTTAAGCCAGCCTGCGCTTCATCAGGGGTTTAATAACGCTAAAGATAAACAAAACGTGGGCATTCATGAGTTTGTTCACTTGGTTGATATGGCAGATGGCGATTGCGACGGATTCCCCGAGCGCCTAAAAAAGTTTGCTTATTCCATTCCTTGGCTCGAGTTAGTTGAACAGAAAATTGCTAGCATCGAGAGCAACGACAGCAATATTCGAGACTACGGTGCGACCAATAAAGCAGAATTCTTGGCCGTAGCATCAGAGTACTTTTTCGAGCGACCGAAGATGATGCAAGACAAGCATCCAAAGCTTTATCAAGTGCTTTCAGATTTCTACCAGCAAGATGTAATGCGCATTGCTGAAGATATTAAACCCAGAAAGAAATCGCCTTGTTCCTGTGGTAGCGGGAAACGATACAAGCACTGTTGTATGCCTAATTCTTAGTCTTTGAAAGGCCATTAGAGATAAATCAAAAGGAATGAGTATGAAATGTCCAAAATGCAAAGGATACGAATTAGAGCCAAAAGAGCTTGAGCCCGGCTTAATTGTTGGTGCGTGCGGTAAATGCAGCGGCACGCTCGTTTCGCTTATGAATTACCGGTTCTGGGCGGATCAGCAAACGCAAGGTTCAGAAGCTATTGGTAAGGATGAGGTTGTTGAAACAGAAGACAATAACAAGGCGCAGGTTTGTCCTAAATGTTCAAAGTTGATGACCAAGTTCCAAGTAGGTGTAGGCGCATCTAATCGATTGGACATGTGCAGTGGGTGTGACGAAGCTTGGCTAGATAAAGGCGAGTGGCAACTACTTAAGAAGCTAGATTTAGCCGATAAACTACCGAGAATATTCACGGACGCTTGGCAGCGCAATATTCGTATCGAAAGACAAGAAAAACTGCATAAAAAACGGTATGAAAACTTATTAGGTGCAGATGACTTTGCAAAGTTAGATACCTTCAAACGGTGGTTAGATCAGCACTCCGAGCGAGAACAGATTAAGCAGTACTTAATTACTAATTTGGATTAGGACTCATATAAGGAGAAACACAATGAGTGAAAATAAAGACTACCTAGAGATGACATTCCATTCGATCAATTGCTTCGCAGATGACGGAAAACTAGATGTGTATGAGTTAAACCAGATTTTGGCAATTGCTTTGAAAGATGGAGTAGTTGATGAAAACGAAAAGCGTGTCTTATCTAACATCATTGGGCGTTTGAATGAAAGTGAGTTGGGTGGAGAGCTTCTGTCGAAAGTTGAAGAGATTAAGGCGGAATATCTTAGTTAATTGTTGGTGGGTCTTAGCATGATCGAAATAAGGGAGTGGTGCGCAGCTATTATTTTTTTCGCGGGTATTGCCGGCATATATACGCTGTTCGGCGATGGCTTTGAATGGCCAATGCTTGTTGCGACGGTACTGTCTTTTATTGCGGCTTACATAATATGGCCAAGTAAAAGCAAAGGGCAGAGGCATGATGACGGTCGAGTCGCTGACATCGTTGAGATCTTGATAGAGTTTCCCATAGATCTGTTCTTCTGGGTCATTCGTTTGTTCGGTCGCATGCTGGGAGGTAAGGGAGACGGTGTTGATCTGGACTTTTAAATTGATGGAGAAGTTAGATGTCTGACTATACAAGAATTGAGAAACACCTCGCCGAGTCTTTTGAAGATTTTAAGTTGTCTAAAGAAGAGAAGTATTCTCTTAGAAGCTTGTTAGAAAACGTAAATGACAAGGACGAGATGCTTTCCTTTGCCAGAAATAAAGCGTTTGATGTTTATCGAGATTGTTTAGGCCAGGGTCAGCCTATAGAGCAGGAACAGTTTCTACGAAATGCCAATTGGCTGGAGAAAGTCGTTAAAACCATTGATGGTGTTAGGGCGGATGGCAGCGTATCTGAACCTTCAGCGTTCTTTAGCCCGGGAGATAGCTGCGCAAAGCAGATTATAAATTGCTTGCTGACTGCGAGAGACTCAATAGATATATGTGTTTTTACGGTATCCGATAATCAGATCACTGAAGCGATTCTGTCGGCACATCAGAACGGGAAAAACGTTCGTGTCATTAGTGATAATGATAAAGCCAACGATAGAGGCTCCGATATTTACTATCTGGCAGAAAAGGGAGTGCCGGTTCGATTGGATCTTAGCCCGTATCACATGCATCATAAATTCGCTATTTTTGACCAAAAGCGCTTGATTAATGGAAGTTTTAATTGGACTCGCAGTGCTTCGACCAAAAACGAAGAAAACATCACGGTACTGCATGATACAAGCCTTATTAGTTCGTTTTTATCTGCGTTCGAAGGCCTCTGGGCTGAGTCAAAAAACCTTTAAATTTGCTAATTCGAGAGCGTATATCAATGAAAGCAGAAATAATACTATTGATTCTCGTCGCCGATTTTATAACAGGCTGCGACAAGGTAAATCGTGCAAGTAGAACGATGG
>ENA-OSET01001241-OSET01001241.1-sediment-metagenome-genome-assembly--contig:-NODE-1241-length-26729-cov-11.715368_pt1 | contig 26729 bp, 22 predicted proteins | sample MGYA00237882_ERZ534229 | MGnify/ENA primary metagenome ERZ534229 (study PRJEB26408, sample SAMN06266212) | sediment metagenome | isolation source: Hudson Canyon methane seep mesocosm | place... | reverse complement strand
GACGAAACAATGCTAAGCATCTGCTCCATTTCAAAATTCCATAACGTTGATGGAATACTTTGAGTTAAACGATAGACCGTGGCCTCAATTTGTTTATCTAAACCTGCTTTGAGTGCATTACGTGTTTGATTTTGGTTATAGGCGCCAAAAAGAACCAGTAAAACAACAACTAATAAACTGGTTAGCAGGTTAAATCTTAGACTAAGTGATTTCTTCACTTTTTACCTCCGCTTATTCGATTGGGTAGAGGTACACAAAAGAGTATATTCAAATAATATTTACGCTTTTTTACTATAGTTTAGGCTTACCAATATGCAACAACATATTCATGAGCTAAAGTTTCAGCGTTTAAATTATTAATAAAGAGATATAGAACCTGCGGCAAAGCCGCAGGGTATCATGAGCAAAAGCCTACTGAGCAGGTGGTACTTTCTGAATCAGCAACATTTTATTAGACTTATAGTGCTCTCGTTTAAAATTGGGATCTTGCATCTCAGCAATTCGCTTACTCACCTCAAGGTTCTTATCAGACATAGGGAACTCGACTAAGACCTTCTCAAAGTACATCGTTGCGCGTTCTTTATTGTATGCTTTATGAGTGGGTACACTGTACATCAATCCATTCTGATATAAAGCCTGTGCCCGCACATTATCCGGGTGAGAAGTATCATTATAAATATGCAAATAAGCCTGTTCAGCATCAAGTACTTTATTAGTACTAACCGCCTCAACAGAGGTATCAATAAGATCCGGCTCCATTGCATTAGTTGCTTCTGCCCTTTCTCTTACATCTCCTGCAACCATGTTAACTTGAAACGCACCATAACTAACTGCGGATAAACCCCAACCATAACCGCAGCCAGTTAATGTTACGGTACTCGTTACCAAACTCAATAAGAGTATTGCACTCCGTCCCATCATTGTTATTTTCTCCTTGTCGTTAATGCTTAATTAGTAGACTTCAAGAAAGTTATTTCCCGTGCGCAGATCACTAATTAAACATTTCATTTTAAATTACTGTATTTCAACACATAAACATACTACCACTTACCTCGTAACTTGCTACAATTAACTTAGTTCTGAAAAAAATAACACCCTAAAACAGAGACTAACAAAAAGAGTTTAATTGTGGCGCAAAAAACTGCTCTCGTCGTAGATGACTCATCTACCGCTCGCTTATTGTTATCAAAAGTGCTTCGAAATATTGGAATAGCATGCCGTGAGGCGGTTTCAGGCGAAGATGCACTTGAACAACTCAAGAATTTCAAACCTGATTTTATCTTTCTTGATCATATTATGCCGGGCATTGACGGCTTCGAAACATTAGCAGAACTCAAGAAAAAACCTGCGACAAAAACAGTCCCAGTAATCATGTACACCTCCCAGAATGCTCTTCAATATTATAAAGATGCACATAGATTAGGTGCTGTAGGGGTAATTTCAAAACAATTTGATCGTGAAAAACTCTATTTAATGCTTGATAGGCTCTGTCTTCGTGAAGTTCAAGAACAAGAAATCACTGAACTAGAGCAATCTAATTCCAGTAATGAAAACCAGACGGATAATAATCAGGAAAAGCTACGCAAACTCACTGGACGCCTATCTACAGTGGAAACAGCTTATGAAGAACTGTATGAAGAGTTCCGTCAGTTAAAGCAGGATGTATTAAACAAGGTTAATATACCCAAAGTTGTTGAAAAAAAACAAACGGGCTTATTTACCACCAATCGCTTCATTCTAATTGGCACCACGACCGCTCTATTTCTTGGTGTAGCTGCCTGGTTAGAGCTAAATCAGGTTGAAACCATAATCGGCCTTTTCGATAACCGTATTAATGTGATGCACAATCTCATTCAGGAAATTATCGAGCTCCTTGAAAAGCGAACATAGCCGCATGAATATTAAATCAGTAGCAGCATTACCCAAAACCTACAGCAGACTTCGATTTCTTGTGGTTGATGATTTCGAAAACTTTAGAATGTCCATCAAGCAGATGCTTCGTTCTTTTGGGGCTGAGAAGATTGATATTGCTAATAACGGAAACGATGCAGTCCAGAAATGTACCTATGAGCATTACGACATAGTACTCTGTGATTATAATATGGGAGACGGAAAAAACGGCCAGCAAGTACTTGAAGAGCTCCGCTATAAAAAACGCTTAAAGCACACCAGCTCATTTATTCTTATCACGGCAGAAACGTCTAAAGATATAGTTGTAGGCACAAAAGAGCATCAACCCGATGGATATATCGCGAAGCCAATTACTAAAGCGATGCTGCAAAAGAGAATGGATAATCTACTACTCCAGCACGAAGCGTTACTGCCCATCAACAAAGAGCTTGACCTTGAAAACTTCCCAAAAGCAATCACTCTCTGTACACAAGAAATCCAAAAAGGAAGCCGCTACAAAAGCTGGTGTTATAAAACATTAGCTAATCTTTATTATCTAACCAGTGATTATTCACACGCTCAAAAGATTTATGATGATGTTTTAAGTAAACGCGAAATAGTCTGGGCCAGATTGGGTTTAGGAAAAATACAGATGGGGAAACAGCTATACCCAGAGGCTATTGAACAATTCAAAAAAGTCATTACTGACAATCCGGATTATGTAGAGGCTTATGATTACCTTTCGACTGCCTATGAAAAACTCGGAAAACGTAAAGAGGCTCAAGACACACTCCAGCAAGCCGTTGCAATTACTCCAAGAGCCATTCCAAGACAGCAACACCTTGGAGAGTTATGCAACTCAAACCAAGATATGGAATCCGCTATATCCGCTTATAGAGCAACCGTTAAACATGGTACCTACTCCATTCACGACTCTTCAGATAACTATCTTAACTTAGGCCGCTGTCTTTCAGATACCAGTGAAGGTAATGATAGTGAAAAAGCCAAAGAGTACGCAAAAGAAGCAATCAATATTCTGGATAAAGCGATACGTAAATATGATAGCGATGAAGTGAAAGCTAGCGCGAACTTGATTGAGTCAAGAGTCCACATGGGACAAAAGAATGAGGCAGCATCACGTGCTTCATTCGCCAAAGCAGAGTCTTTAATTGACGAATCAACCGTAGATGCTGAAACAGGCATAGAGTTCGCCAAAACACTCTATCGTCTTGATGAAACCGAGCGAGCAGAAAAAATGTTGCACAAACTGGCTCAGCGGTTTGAGGGGGATAAAAGCATTATTAACAGTATAGAAGAACTTCTTGATGAACCCGTAAGCTTGAGTCAGAAAATTAAAGCACGAGAGCTTAATAAAAAAGGGATTACTTTATTTGAAGAAGGTCAACTGGAACAAGCAATAGAAACCTTCAAAAAAGCACTAAATGAAACGCCTAAACACCCTGCTCTTAACCTCAACCTTGTGCAGGTAGCGCTCAAATCAATGAAACAACAAGCCAGCGCCCAAGTTAATATTCCTTTTTTAGAAGAGACACTTGATCACGTAAAACATATTCCCACTCAACACAGACAATACAAACGCTTTATCACATTATCGAAAAAAGTGGCTGATTTAAAAAGTTCATAATTAATGAAATGAAAGGATAAAATATATGGCTGAAAATCACACCAAACCAGACTTTTCAATGGTTATGGCATCGGCTGTCCACGACATGAAAAACTCATTAAGCATGCTTTTACACTCATTGGAAATGATTAGCGAAGAACTACCTGAAGAGATGAAAAATTCAGGAAAAGTCGCAACATTGCAATATGAAGCAGAAAGAGTAAACAATGACCTTATTCAATTACTGGGAATTTACAGATTAGAAAACAACAACTTATCAGTTCATATTGATGAGCATTTCATTCGAGATTTTATTGAAGAGCAAGCAGCACGTTATGAAGTACTTTTAAATTCCCGTTCAATTACTCTCAATATCGAATGCGAAGACGATTTAGTTGGTTATTTCGACAGAGATATGATTGCAGGCATCATTAACAACACACTAACCAATGCCGCTCGCTACACTAAAGACACTATTACATTAAAAGCTTTTCAGGAAGATAATAATACTGTCTTCGAAATTGCGGATAATGGTTCTGGCTACCCAGAGTCAATGTGCAATGCACCAGGTAAAATATTCAAAGGAATTGATTTTGAAACAGGCAGTACAAGCCTAGGTCTCTACTTTGCTTATCAAGTGGCACATATGCACAAACAAGGTGATAATGTAGGGACGATTACGCTGGAAAATGGAGGAGATCTGAACGGAGGCATCTTCCGTATCAGGCTACCTTGAAGACGTTCTTGACAATAACAGGGAGAGAGGAAAAGAACCTATGGCTAAAGACAAAATAGGAATCGCACTATCAGCTGTCAATAAATTCGCTGGTTCGCCACTGGTTAACAAGCTAAAACTTCGTAAACCTGCTGAGAAAATAGCCTATGTATCTACACGAACAGGGTTTCAAGTTATTTCATCTGCCAGCGTAAAAGTACAGCAGGCCAAAAACTTCTTCACTCCAGCTGACACTAGAGATAAACAAGAGGCTGCACTTTTTGACCTCTCGTTATCTGAAGAGCAGCAACTCATTAAAGACAGCCTTAACCGGTTTTCAAGTGAGGTTATCAGACCTGCAGCACACCAGGCTGATAATGATGAACTTACCTCTGAGGCCATTTTTCAACAAGCCAATGAGCTAGGACTAGCGGCGTATTCAGCCACAGCAGAGTATGGTGGTTATTCTGATACCCCCTCAACCTTAACCAATGTATTAATAGCTGAGTCTCTAGCGAATGGAGACATGGGGATAGCCTGCGCATTACTTTCCACAGTGAGCGTTGCTAATGCCTTAACAAGGTGGGGCACAGAAGAGCAAAAAACAAGCTGGCTAACACCCATCATAAAATCACTAGATCAGCCTCAGGCGCTTTATGCAGCCATCGCGGTTAACGAACCTACACCACTGTTTAACCCTAACAAACTGATCACCAACGTAAGCCCCACAGATGGAGGATACAAGCTCAATGGCAAGAAAACAGCCGTCGCCATTGGAGACAAAGCAGATTTTTTGTTAGTAACCGCAACCACGCCTAATGGACGACAGAAACTATTCATCGTTAATAGCGCCCTAAAAGGCATATCAATAAAGCCTAGTCATAATATGGGACTTAAAGCCGCTGAATTATGCTCTATTGATTTTGATAATGTGCAGCTTCCCGAAGATGCCTTACTAGGTGATGACCGTTTCTGTTATCAAACCTTTATTGATCTTGCCAACCTTGCCTGGTGTGGTCTTGCTGTTGGTTGCGCGCAAGCGATTCAAGATTATGTGGTTAACTATTGCAATGAACGAACAGCCTTTGGTGAACCCATTAGCCACCGACAATCTGTTGCCTTTATGGTGGCCAATATAGGCATAGAACTAGAAAGCATGCGTCTGCTTACATACAGAGCTGCATGCAAAGCAGAACAAGGGCTCCCCTTTCATAGAGAAGCTTATCTGGCAAAGGTATTATGCTCTGATAAAGCCATGGAGATAGGTACCAACGGTGTTCAATTACTGGGCGGACACGGTTTTATTAAAGATCATCCTGTAGAGCGCTGGTATAGAGATATGAGAGCCATTGCCATTCTTTATGGTCTCCATGTCTAATACTAAAAGTTGAAGATGAGTACAGATGCTTAATTACAGGAAGTAGACATGAACTTTGAAATTCCAAAAAAATTTAACGCACTCATAAATCAAGCCCATCAAGTGGCTACAGAAGTCTTTAGACCGATTTCTCGTAAATACGATGTCGCAGAACACGAATACCCGGTAGAGCTAGACATGCTCGCATCGATTATGGATGGTATGAATGATGGTGACCTTAGTGGTGGAGCAGGTGCGGCAAAGCTAAAGCAAGACAAAAATGACTCTGATACAGCCGGGGTTAAAAATGGCAGTAATATGGCTACTGTACTTGGCCTAACCGAGCTCTGCTGGGGTGATGTAGGGTTGGCATTGAGTCTTCCGCGGCAAGGGCTTGGAAACGCAGCCATAGCTGCCGTAGCCAATAAAGAGCAGCTTGAACGCTACAAAAACACTTGGGCAGCCATGGCTATTACAGAACCTGATGCAGGTTCTGATTCGGCAAGTATAACAACCACTGCCACATTAGACGGTGACGAATATATTATAAATGGTGAGAAAATATTCATCACCGCTGGAGGTCGATGTGAAGCCATTGTTGTCTGGGCAACACTCAACAAATCACTTGGACGTGCAGCTATAAAGTCATTTGTTATCGAAAAAGGCACCCCAGGTATGGAGCTCGTTCGCCTGGATAAAAAACTAGGTATCAAAGCATCAGACACGGCTACTATTCGCTTCGACAACTGCCGTATCCCCAAAGAAAACCTGCTAGGTAATTCTGAGATTGACACTCAAAAGGGCTTCGGTGGTGTTATGCAAACCTTTGATAACACTAGGCCTGTAGTTGCAGCCATGGCCGTAGGCCTTGCCCGAGCCTCTATAGAGCTTACTCAATCCTTATTAAAGTCATCAGGCATTGCCCTTGAGTATGCAGCACCCGTTAACAACTCCCTAGCTTGTGAAGCCGAGATGTATAGAATGGAAGCAGACTTGGAAGCCGCCCGCCTGCTTACACTAAAAGCAGCCTGGATGGCAGATAATGGTTTGCCTAATTCAAAAGAGGCCTCTATGGCCAAAGCGAAGGCAGGAAGAACAGCAAATCAGATAACCCTAAAGTGCGCTGAACTTTGCTCAACACTAGGTTATGATCAATCTCAGCTGTTAGAAAAATGGGCCAGAGATTCGAAAATACTTGATATTTTTGAAGGCACTCAACAAATTCAACAACTTATTGTGGCAAGGAGAATGCTAAATAAAAGTTCAAGTGAACTTAAATAACAGTCAGGAATGATTTTCTGTCTTACAGAGATACATATCTTGGTCAGCTACACGTAGCGCCTCTTCTAAAAACGTACTGCTATAACCACTAATACCAGAATGGCCTATGCTCGCAGAGAATGGGTAGGCCATAATCTTACCTGTTTTTTTAATAGTATATTGAATCTGCTGAATTACATGTTTTAAATTCGGCATGCAATCCATCACCATCAAAACAGCAAACTCATCCCCCCCTATTCTAGCTATCACATCAGCCTGCCGTAAGCGATCTTGAAGTATATTAGCTAATGTTTTTAAAGCCTCATCACCTGAGCTGTGTCCAAACTGGTCATTAATGACCTTCAAGTTATCTAAATCAATAAAGAGAACGGTATAACGCTTGTCCAACCTTTGAGTCATTTCAAGTGATTGCTCACCTAGTGTAAAAAAACCATTACGGTTAAATAATCCTGTTAAGTGGTCCCTCATTGATAGTTCTTGGATAGTTTTATATTGGTCCAAAATTTTAAGGTCCGCTTCAACCAAGGTGATAAATTTTTCAATTAACCTTAAATATATTTCCTGATAATTGGTTGCCACATGATCCAATACACAAATAGTGCCGAATAAAACCCCATCAGGCCAGCGAAGTGGCAAGCCCAAAAAAGAATGGAACTCTTGATCATATCCATCAGGGGTAACTACCAAAAACTCATCTTTAGTTGCCTTTTTTACATAAAGGCGATGCCCTTCATCCAGTACTTTGCTACAAAACAATTGTGCATCATGTGCAAAAACATAACCATCAGCGGAAAAAGGATTAGCTTCTGTCTGACTGGAGACTACAAGCTGAAACCCATTACTATTTTTTTGAACAATAACCCCGACTGGCGCAGCGAGCAGTTCCGCTATCAGATTAATCGTTTCTTGCCATTTACCCAGCACCTCTACAGCCGATTTTGAGTTAAGAAGCCAAGCTTCCCGATCAGTATTTGTAGCTGCAGGTTTTGTCTGTTCAAACATATTCACTCTCAATAAAACAGTACCCCATGTTGCAGAGTATAGTTCACCACGCAACACCTGATCATTTTTTAATCAGTAAAATATAAAATAACTGCGACACAGAGGGAGCAAACAGGTAACTATAAAAAATAACTGCCACACATAAATAGCAGTGCTGTCTCATTCTTAAACTCAATACGCTAGGATTTATACACAAGACAATACATGCATTAATAGATAGAGTTAATCAGTGAAATACGCGCTATTGAAAGATCAGTTAATATTTAAAGAAGATTATAATTGGAATGAAATCCAAATAACTGACCCTAGGGTTTCAGGCTCCTTAACAGAGACCCCATTCACCCCATCCGAAGGTTATGAAGTGCTCTACTTAATCAATGAACTTATTTCTATTTGGAAGTTTGATGGCGAGCATTACGCAAGAAAAATAGAAAAAATGATCAAATGTGGCGTTACTGGCGAAACGACGTCCCAAAAAGAAGTAAGGGATTGGATAAAATCTCATTGGCTAGATTACTAATACCCTTTAAATACCATCAAGTTATAATGCTATAAAAACATAAGTGAACATAAAGTCATTTTTTTGACCTATGCACTATTCTTAAACTTTAAAACCTCGTACTATGCCTCCTCAGCTCCTCAGTTAAATACTAAAAACAAAAAGAGGCACCACATGAGAGTTTCCACCGTAGTACTCCTGAGTGTTTTATCAAGCAATGCAGTAGCAGATATATACACCTGTGAAATAAATCAGCGAACTGTATACTCTGACACGCCCTGCAGCGACATTAATAAAAACATCAAAACAGCTATTATTGAAAAAACTAATTGGTGGGAAGGTCACCTAGGGCGAAACCAATACAAGAGGCCGATTTTACTTAACGGAGCTCTTGATGTGCGAGTTGACAAAGTAGCTTCAATTATTAACGATGCCTGGGAAAAATCTAACAACTGTCAAACAGCTATGAGCACAGGCAACGAAGGAACAGCTTGCAAAGATTTCACTCAATTTATTGAGCCTGGCACTATTTTTTGGCAAGCCAGTCACCAGTATCAAGCTTTAAACCTTTATACAAAAAATAAAATTAAAGACCAAAACAAACTACAAACCATTAAAAATCAAATTGGTGAGTTAGTTGACTTTAGAGCGCACTTAAAAAATTACGTTCGAGAGCAACAATTAGCACAGAGATAAGTCTTGAGGAGTTATTTTGTTGCGCAGGTAATAGTATACTTGCGCGATGACTAAAAATGCTCGTAAATCTTCTGCTCGCCTGACTCAGGGCCCCGTAGACAAAACGCTAATTACACTATCCAAGCATATGGCAATGGGGATTGTGTCGATCATACTCTTTAACGTGGTCGATACTTTTTATGTAGGCCAACTGGGTGCAAAAGAACTGGCAGCAATCAGTTTTACCTTTCCTGTAACCATGTTGGTTATCAGCCTTGCATTAGGGCTGAGTATAGGAACCTCTGCTTTAGTTTCCAGAGCGATTGGCTCTGGGAATCACGACAGGGTTAAACGATTAACTACTGACTGCCTCTTGCTAGCATTCATTCTAGTACTGTTAGTCGCACTAGGTGGCTATCTGGCCATAAACCCTATATTTACAGCACTAGGAGCCTCCCCTCAACAAATAGAGCTACTCCACCCTTATATGTCCGTTTGGTTTGTGGGTGTTGGCTTGGTGGTTATCCCCATGGTGGGGAATAGCGCAATCAGAGCTTCTGGCGACACAAAAACTCCCAGTCGCGTCATGATGGTTGCTGCGGGGGTGAATGTTATTTTAGACCCCCTGCTAATTTTCGGAATCGGCCCCTTCCCAAGACTTGAATTAACCGGAGCAGCCATAGCCACACTCATTTCTTATTCAATGACCTTATTATTCGGGATGTGGGTATTGGTACATAGAGAAAAGATGCTGTCATTTACGATACCTCGCCTAGAAGAAATATGGCATTCCTGGCGTTCCTTATTCAAACTGGCTATTCCCGCTGCTACAACCAATATGATGGCACCGCTGACCATTGGCATACTCACTCATGTGGCGGCCAGCTATGGTGACTCAGCCGTTGCTGCACTAGGTGTTGGCACAAGAATAGAATCATTGGCAATGATTGGTGTCATGGCTTTATCTTCAGTATTAGTGCCATTCATAGGGCAAAACTGGGGGGCAAAGAAATATGATAGAGTAACTGACAGCATTCAGTTTGCCATTAAATTCGCATTGCTATGGGGGGCCGCTATATGTCTGTTACTAGCAGTTAGCGCACCCGTTATTTCAAGGCTTTTCTCCGATAATGCGGAAGTAATTCAACTAACACAAACCTTTTTATGGATCATTCCTATTAGTTACACAGGCATGGGGCTTATGGTTATTGCCAGTGCGACTTACAACGCTTTCCATCAACCTAAAGTCGCTGCTGCACTAGTATTTACCCGACTCTTTATTTTAATGGTACCCATGGCTTTAACAGGCGCTTATTTTTGGCAAGTTGAGGGGATCTTTGTTGGAGTGATGGTGGCAAATATCATGGCCGGAGGTTTAGCTTATATTCGACTTAAAAGAAAAGTAAGTTCTTTTTAGTACCCAAGCATCATAAACGGCTTCTAGATTCAATTTGTAAGTGCAACTCAATCAGGTCTAAATATGGATATTAAAAATAACTCACAATACCTTTCATTCACAGACAGTAAGACTATATACGACTCTTCAGAGAAACTTCCCCTCATAAAGATAAACACACCGCTCTGCGATGCCATTGTTGCCCCACAAGGAGCTCAACTACTAGAGTTCACTCCTAAAAATGAAGGTAAAGAGAGTGAGTGTGCCTGGCTCTGGTTAAGCCCTAAGGCAGTATTCTCAAAGGGCAAAGCTATTCGAGGTGGAATCCCTGTTTGTGCTCCATGGTTTGGCGTTAATCAGCAAGACCCACTTAAACCCAAGCATGGCTTTGTTCGAACGCAACAATGGGCACTTAACGAGGTCATAGAGTCTGAGAACGGCACGGTAGAACTATGCTTCCAGTTCACTTCATCAGAATCAGATCTGCCCCTATACCCTCATTACTTTCAGCTAGATCTAAGAATCACCTTGTCAGATCGTATCAAAATGTCCTTAACGGTACATAACTTAAGTAATTCAAACATGCCCTTTAGCTGGGCTTTACACAGTTACTTTTGTGTCAATAAACTGCAAGATGTTCATGTTTCTGGTTTAGACAAACACCGTTACCTTGATGCAGCCAACCGAGATAAAGCAGGTAATTTTTCAGTTAAACATCAACAGGGAGACATTTATTTTAAGAGTGAAGTCGATAGCGTTTACGAACACGTAGGTAAGCAACAAACTATTATTGGAACACCCTCTCTTAATATCGAAGGAGAAAAATGTCCAACAGTTATTATTTGGAACCCTGGGGCTGAATTAGCTAAGCAAATGAGCGATGTAGGCGTTGAACATTATGAAGACTATATTTGTGTTGAACGAGGGGCTGCATTCAATGATAGCTGGGACATTGCACCCAGAAGCTCAAAATCAGCCACTCTCTCACTTAGCAATACAGCTCTCATAGCAAATAAGTCTAAAGAAGCCCACTAAAGCCATCTAAACTATAGAGTATAGACTGTGTATAGCTTAAAACTGGGAGTCTTCATTATGCGTGCTACATTTGAGTCACACGACCTTCATTACAATGGAGTGGAAAAACGCCAGAAACATCGAAGACAGGCAACAGAAAGACGAACCAGCATTCGCTTTGAACCCGATAAAAAGGACAGGCGCCAAATACAAGGACGTAGAGAAGATGATGGCGATAGTTGGAAGCAACACGAGTTCTAACAAAAACCTTGGTAAAGTCTAAACAATATTACACCAGTGATCTACCAGATCAGTGGTATACTACATCAGTCATGTATTAGATAATCATATACCGAACCCCCTATTCTCTCCATCGCTTTCAGGACACTCTAAATGGCAACAGTCGGTCAGATCAACAAGCTAGAAATAATTAAAGACACCGACATTGGTGTCTATCTCGATGGAGATAATTTAGGCCAAATTTTTATGCCTTTTCGGTATGTTCCCAAAGGCAAAAGCGTAGGTGATTTGGTAAAAGTATTTATCTACTTCGACTCCAAAGATCGCATCATTGCCACCACAGAAACACCGAAAGCCATGGTAGGTGAGTTTGCCTGCTTAAAAGTCATTGCAGTTAATCAAGTAGGCGCATTCCTTGACTGGGGACTACCTAAAGACCTGCTTGTTCCTTTTAATGAACAAAAGCAAACGATGGTTGAAGGTAAGTCATATGTGGTTGCTATCTACTATGATAATGAAACAAACCGAATTGCAGCGACCAGCAAACTCAATAAGTATTTGGATCAGGAACCTGGTCGTTACCACAACGGACTAGAAGTTGACCTACTAATTTGTGAGCACTCAGATATTGGCTACAACGCGCTAGTTAACGGTGACCACTGGGGTGTTCTGTTTGATAGCGAAGTCTATCGCCCATTAGAATATGGCCAGAAGATAAAAGGCTATATCAAACGTATTCGTGAGGATGGAAAAATAGATCTGAGTTTACAGCAACCCGGTTATAAGAAAGTTGATACCTTAACAGGCAAAGTGTTGGCCGAACTTATAAAACAGGGTGGGTATTTACCACTTTCTGATAAAAGCGCACCAGATGCTATTTACAAAACCTTCGGCGCCAGCAAAAAAGCCTACAAAATGGCCATTGGCGCACTCTACAAAAATCGCCAGATAACTATTGAAAAAGAAGGGATCACCCTTATTAAAGAGAGTGATTAAATAACATCTATTGAAACTAAATTTTAGCAGGAGAAAACTATGGCACGTGCCAGCGCAAGACACATATTGGTAGACAGCGAAGAAAAATGTAATGACTTAAAAGTAAAAATTGAAGGCGGAAGCGACTTTGCTGAAATCGCCAGAAGTTTCTCTAGCTGCCCATCAGGCCAACAAGGTGGAGCACTGGGTGAGTTTGGCCCAGGCCAGATGGTTAAAGAGTTTGACGAAGTGGTTTTTTCGGGTGACCTTAATAAGGTACTAGGCCCGATTAAAACTCAGTTCGGTTATCACTTGATTGAAGTGACTGCTCGTTCTGAATAGTTATTAAGCACAAGTACACTCCTGTAGGTTGGGGATAATCCGACCTACAGAAAGCACTTAATCTACTAGAAATTCTCTATAGAATTTCATCCCCCACCCTCAAGACCTTCATGGTATTCGTGCCGCCCTGAGCATTAACGTAATCGCCTTTAGTCAGTATCACCAAATCACCCTCTTCAACGACCTTCTTTTCTAATAGAATATTAATGGCAAAACGGTTTACCTCTTCATTTCCAACATCATCTGCTTTAAAGGGTATAGTCTGAACACCTCTATATAAAGCCATTCTTCGCTGTGTATGAAGCAAGCCAGAAAAAGAATAAATAGGTAGTTTTGATCGTATACGAGACATTAACAAAGGGGTTGCGCCTGTTTCTGTCATGCTCACAATAGCTTTTACACCAGTAAGGTGGTTAGCTGCATACATTGCAGACAGAGCAATAGACTCATCTATTTTTTCAAACGACTCATGCATTCGGTGTTGCGACACTTGTGTAGTTAGGCTGCGCTCAGCCCCCATACAAATACGATCCATCGCTTCAATTACTTCAACGGGGTACTCTCCAACGGCAGTTTCTGCTGAGAGCATCACTGCGTCGGTACCATCAATAACCGCGTTAGCCACATCAGATACTTCAGCACGCGTTGGCATGGGGCTGGTGATCATAGATTCCATCATCTGAGTTGCAGTAATAACCACTCGGTTAAGCGCTCTTGCACGTTGAATAATATGCTTTTGCACGGCAACTAATTCAGCATCACCAATCTCAACTGCTAAATCGCCTCGGGCAACCATTACACCATTTGAAGCCAGGATAACGTCATCAAGCATCCCGTAATCTTCAATTAGCTCTGCCCGTTCGATCTTAGCAATTAAACCGGCGCCCGATCCTTCAGCACTCAGTAAGGCTCTTGCTTCGTTCATGTCGGAGGCATCACGAGGGAAAGAAACTGCCACATAATCAGCATCAAATCGTGCTGCTACTTTTATATCTGCCTTATCTTTAGCGGTGAGCGCATCGGCTGAAAGCCCGCCCCCCTTTTTGTTGATGCCTTTATTATTTGAAAGCACACCACCAATTAGGACTTCACACTCTATACGAGTTCCATCATTGCTCTTAACTAAAAACTCGATTCTACCATCATCTAATAGCAGAATATCGCCTGGGTGTGAGTCTTGAATCACCGCTTCATGATCAATACCGACCGCTTCTTGGTTACCTTCATTAGCACCAAGGCGTGTGTCCAGCGTAAAGCTATCCCCCACTTTTAAAGTAACCTTGTCACATGAAAATCGAGCTATTCTGATTTTTGGCCCTTGGAGATCTGCCATTATTGCGACAAATCGCCCTAACCTGCCAGCCACTTCTCTCACACGCTCTGCACGTTGTATATGGTCTTCACTATCACCATGAGAAAAGTTCAAACGAACCACATCAACACCGGCTTTAATAATGGCTTCGAGTGATTCTACAGAATCCGTTGCAGGGCCTAATGTTGCGACAATTTTGGTACGCCTTAGCATGAAAATCCTTCCTTTATTTATTCAGGTGCGTTTTTATTCGGGTGCATTTAGGAGTGCAATAGTGTTATCTAACATACGGTTAGAAAACCCCCATTCATTATCATACCAAGCCATTACCTTAATGTGACGACCCAGCACTCGCGTCTGGTTAGCATCGAAAATAGAGGAAGCAGGGTTATGGTTGTAGTCTACAGAAACAAATTTGATGTCGTTATACTTCAGGACGGAAGACTTCTCACTGGCTTCTTTCAATAGCTGGTTAACTTCTTCAACAGTAGTATCTCTTTCCATCATTAATGAAAGGTCCACTACAGAGACATTCACCACGGGAACTCTTACCGCCAAACCGTCAAACTTACCTTTTAACTCAGGTAGCACCAAACCAATCGCTGCTGCTGCACCTGTTTTTGTAGGGATCATTGATTGCATTCCCGATCGGGCACGATAAAGGTCGGAGTGGAAAACGTCAGTCAAGTTCTGATCATTGGTAACCGCATGTATGGTGGTCATCAAGCCACTTACAATACCGATATTTTTTTCAAGTACCTGAGCAACTGGTGCTAGGCAGTTCGTGGTACAAGATGCATTTGATATAATTTTATGAGATTTTCTTAAAACATGATCATTAACACCATAAACCACGGTGGCATCAACGTCTTTTGCTGGGGCAGATATAATTACTTTTTTAGCACCTGCGGCTAAATGCTTCAACGCACCCTCTCTAGTGGTAAAAAAACCTGTACATTCATAAACCACATCAACATTTAGCTTTGACCAGGGTAATTCAGCGGGGTCTTTGCATGACAATACATCAATCTGATCACTACCTACAAATAAATGGCTGCCATCATGAGTTACATTCTTGGAAAAATGCCCATGCACAGTATCGTATTTTAGTAAGTGTGCATTGCCTTCAATGTCCGCCAAATCATTGATTGCAACAACCTGTATTTTGTCACGGTAATTATTCTCATAAAGCGCCCTGACAATATTACGCCCTATTCGCCCAAACCCGTTTATCGCTACACGTATAGTCATTTTTTTATCTCCCGCAAAATAAGGAAGGCCTATTAAATATATGAAGGCTTGATTCCATATTTAAAGGTAGATGGTACAAGCCAAGGTATAAGCCAAAGGTATAAGTTAAATTCACTTAACTTAATCATATACCTTTCCACCAGAGATACAGTGTCGCAACTGGTCATGCAAAATCACGAATTAAGACAGCAGCTATTCGGGAATGGGGGGGCGTTCAACTTCAAGCTGCTGAACAGCAATAACAGCCTGAGTTCTATTACGGACACCTAATTTTCTGAATACGGCGGTGATATGGGCTTTAATAGTTGCCTCTGACACATTGAGCTCATAAGCAATTTGTTTATTCAACAAGCCTTCCATCAACATGCCTAATACTCTGAATTGTTGTGGTGTTAGCGTTGCTAATTTTTCTGAAAAGCCACTGGTTTCAGGGCTTGCTCTATCTATCTGTCCTTGCACCCCTTCAGGTAACCATACATCGCCATTCAACACAGCCTGAATAGCGTCAGCAATTAACTGCAATGAAGCTGACTTTGGAATAAAGCCCGATGCACCATAGTCAATTGCCTTTCGAATCACCTGAATATCTTCAGTGCCTGAAACCATTACTACGGGTAACCCTGGGTACTGCCCCCGCATAAATACGAGCCCAGAAAAACCATGAGCACCAGGCATATTGAGATCAAGCAACACCAAGTCAGCCTCTGGGCACATTTCAACTGAATGCTGCAGCGCTGCAATAGTGTCGGCCTCAATAACTTCCACGTTATCTACCGCTTGCCCTACAGCCTGTTTCAAGGCTGCACGGAACAAAGGGTGATCATCCGCAATAATGATCTTATAGGTCATACTAAGCGTTTTCCCTGAATTCAATTAAGTCTTCAACAACGGAAGGGTCTGCTAATGTAGAGGTGTCACCTAAGCTATCATGCTCATTAGCTGCAATTTTGCGTAATATTCGTCGCATAATTTTACCTGAGCGGGTTTTAGGTAAGCCTGGAGCCCACTGAATAATATCGGGGGAAGCAACTGGCCCTATCTCTTTTCTGACCCATTGAACCAGCTCTTTTTTGAGCTCATCCGTTGGTTCTATATCATGATTGACAGTGACATAAACGTAAATCCCCTGCCCCTTAATATCATGAGGATAGCCTACAACCGCCGCTTCTGCGACGTCTTTGTGAGCAACTAAAGCACTCTCAATTTCAGCAGTACCCATACGATGACCTGCAACATTAAGTACGTCATCTACTCTGCCCGTAATCCAGTAGTAGCCATCTTCATCACGGCGTGCGCCATCACCAGTGCAATAAGTGCCTTTGTAGGTACTGAAATAGGTCTGGATAAATCGTTCATGATCACCAAAAACAGTTCTCATTTGCCCTGGCCAGCTATCTAATATTACTAAATTACCCTCAGTGACGCCTTCAAGAATATTGCCTTCACTATCAACCAAAGCGGGCTGTATACCAAAAAATGGGCGTGTTGCAGAACCAGGCTTAAGTGCTGTAGCACCGGGTAGTGGTGATATTAATATGCCACCAGTTTCTGTTTGCCACCAAGTATCAACAATAGGGCAGCGTTCATCCCCCACCACTCGGTAGTACCACTCCCAGGCTTCTGGGTTAATGGGCTCACCTACAGAACCTAACAGGCGCAAGCTCTCTCGAGTACTCTGCTTCATGTATTGATCACCTTCCGCCATCAATGCACGAATGGCAGTAGGTGCCGTATAAAGCACGTTGATATTATGCTTATCAACGACCTTACCAAAACGAGAGCTGTCAGGATAATTAGGAACACCTTCAAACAAGACGGTAATTGCACCATTGGCCAACGGCCCATAGAGGATATAAGAATGCCCCGTGATCCAGCCAAAATCAGCTGTACACCAGTAGATATCACCATCCTGATAATCAAATACATACTCGTGAGTCATGGAGGCATAAACCATGTAACCACCAGTTGTATGTAACACCCCTTTTGGCTTACCTGTTGAACCCGAGGTATAAAGCATGAATAAAGGGTCTTCAGCGCTCATTTCTTCTGCTGGGCAGTCAGTGCTAGCCTCAGCCATTAAGTCGTGATACCAAACATCTTGACCCTCAGTCCAGTTAACTTCACCTCCTGTTCGCTTAACAACAAACACCTTCTCTACGGTTGTAACCTCAGAGTTCTTAAGCGCTTCATCAACATTACGTTTAAGAGGGATTGCACGACCACCTCGCACACCTTGATCAGCAGTAACAATCCATTTAGCACCACCATCAATCACACGAGCAGCTAATGCTTCTGGAGAGAACCCACCAAAAACAACGGAGTGCATTGCGCCAATTCGGGCACATGCCAGCATAGCTACCGCCGTTTCTACAACCATTGGCATATAAATAGTAACAATATCGCCTTTTTGTACCCCTTGTGATTTCAATACATTAGCGAATTTACAGGTTTCTTCAAAAAGCTCGCGATAGGTTACATGACGAGAGTCTGCAGGGTCGTCACCCTCGAATATAATCGCAGTTTGATCACCTCGTGTTTCAAGGTGTCGGTCTAAGCAATTTACACTCGCGTTAAGTGTGCCATCCTCATACCATTTAACTGATACATCGGCATGATCAAAAGAAGTATTTTTAACTTTTGAATAAGGTTTGATCCAATCCAGTCGCTTACCATGTTCACCCCAAAAAGCATCGGGGTCATTCACTGACTCGTCATACATAACCTGATATTTTTTATCATCAACCAGTGCTCTGGCTTTTGCTGTGTCTTTAACTGGATACACCTTAGCTTCACTCATCTTTTTTCCCCGTCGTTGTTCCATTAACAGTTAATATCAGAATCTAGCTTATTATTTATTCTTTTTTACGCTTCAAAGTGTAAGTTTTAAATTAGACCAAGGTATAAAGTTGACTGATATTAAAAAACACTACGAAGGAAGAATGAGCTCTGATATCTTCTCTTTATTTTCTTATTAGCCCTGAGAAACAGTTGCTATGCTTATGAAGTATAATTACTTTTTTTGAAATAGAAATGGCATTAACAGGGATAGCACTATAATTTTTTATATTGCTATCCCGTATGCTAAGGATTAAGCCGCTTTAATGTTGCACTGAGCCTGCTCAGTTATTTGTGTAGGTGGTTTTCTTTCTTTTAAAGCATACTGATTAAGCCCGGGAATATGAGTATTTCTAATATACTCTTCCCAGTCAATCAAGGTGGCGTCTACAGGAAACATAGCCCTGTCGGCTTCACTCAGTTGATTATGAAGCTCCATTAACTTGTCATTATGAAAAATATACGAGGGCTGAGTATAAAAAGAAAAGACAGTGGATAATTTCATTGCTGTATCTAAATTTTCCAGCATTTTCCCTTGTGCATCTCCACCAAACAATTTACTTATTTTATTTATCCCCACCACTGGTAATTTAACCGCATTCATCATCGCTAGAAATAGCTTTTTGCTAACCATAATGAAAGGACGCTTAGGCTTTCTACAAAACAAACGGTCATGCTTTAAATGATTTTTATCCGCTTCTTGCTGAGTAAATTTAATAAGCTGGCGTATTTTCACAGGATTAACCCCACTACTACAGCATTGATAAACCCGGTGTTTGTTTTGACTCTTAATTTGATTTTTAAGTTGCTTTTTAAGTAGTTCTGCCACACTAACAACAATGCTATTAGCCACTAAATCTACAGGAATAATATCAACAATACCGTTGGGGTCACCCGGAAAGAAAACTACTTTCTCGCGCGCGTAGGCCATAAGAATAGCATCTGCAACTTTAACACCTTCAATCCAACCAGGGGACGGACCTATCAAAGCGCTCTCGACAATGGCAGGGCGTAAGATGGTTAAAGAAGTACCTTGCAGTTCTTTTCTTAAAATTTGCTCTCCCATCCACTTTGTAAAAGTATAGGTATCATTCCAACCATAACGATTAGATTCCGCAATCCCTAAGTCTATTAACTTATTTTCAAGGACGTCACCAGAATAGCGCTTTTTCAGTTTAGAGATTTTACCTTGAAGGTCATCAAGTAATGCATCTAACTCATAATAGCCATCTTTATTAATGGGAATCAGATTACTGAATGGCTTAACATTCTCTTCATACATATCCCCTTGATTAAAACCATTAACGTAACAGGTTGATACTTGAAGAACAGGAATTTGACCTGCCAATTTAGAAAATACGACCGTGTTATAAAGGCAGAGCGCATTGATTGACAACGCTTGGTCAAGCGCTTCTCTGAAATTAACACTGGCAGCGGAATTTATAACGACATCAACCTTCTTGGCCAAAGACTTAAATTGTTCGCCCTCAAGCCCAAATTGGCTCTCAGTAACCTCCCCGGTAATGCAGTGGATTTTGTGGTTACAAAGTTGCTGAAAGCCAAGTTCACCACCTGCTTTTAATCGATCAAAAATAGAGGAACAAGCAATTTCGTGGACAAATCGTTCATTAGCATCAGGATAATTTTTATTGCCTCTGATTAATAAGTAGATACCGCCAATATCCGGAATATCTCGTAAGAGTTTTTCAACAATCACCTTCCCTACAAAACCAGTCGTTCCTGTTACCAATACGTTTTTTCCTGATAACGAATGGGTTATTGATAATTTAGCCTTATCAATCATAAATCACCTACGCCTGCTTGTTTTATTATTTTAAAACGCTATCAGTTTGTTCCTGTTTAAGGTAAACATCCAGCGCCTTCTAAGATGCAATAGTTATAAATATCCTTACAGATAGTCACATTCCAAAGAGTGACCAACAGCTCATTTTCTTCTTAGTTTAAAAAGACTTTAGATAGGCGTGAACAAGCTCACAGCTCAGGCAGGACGCTGTTTGCAGAAATAAAATGGATTGTAGAACAATGGAAAGACACCACAATAAGGTAAAGAAGAGGTTAAGGTTCAAAGACAGGAGTCAAACCACGCTTTAGCAAGGCCATAAATTTTGTCTTTTTGGTAATCCAAATGTCCAATGTGACCACTTTGAGGAATTATATGTAATGCTTTTGTTGATTTAAGCTTGTTGTATAGCTCTCTGGCTGTATCGGGTGAATCAACTCTATCTTCTTCACCATGAATTACACACACAGGAATGGTTATCTTATCTACTCGCCTAATAGTATCAATAATCAGACTTTCGACTGCGCCTGGCAGAGGATACGCTTTATACCCTTCTTCGAAGTATGGGTCACTATGAATAGCATCATTAATCTCTGGATTACAAGAAGCAGGCACTTTTACTGCCAAATCATAAAGTGGAATTTGGATGTCACGTCCTAGCAACTTTCGTTTTACACGGCCTAAGCTAGAAATAGCTTTAAACACCACTGTCTCAACAGGGTTAATAATCGTTTTAACCGTTGCATCCAAGGTAACCAGTGCCTTGAGAGAAGTCGGTTCTTTGGATGACACTTGCTGAATAGCAGCCTCAAGAATAGCCGTTCCTCCTGATGAAAACCCTATAGCTCCCATTCTCGATTCATCAATCAGCTCATGTAATGAAAGGAACTCGAGCCCTGCAATAATATCAGGCACCCACTGTTGCATTCGTACATGATACCTGGCTCCTTCACTTTCTCCATGACCATGCATATCCATAGCTAATGCCGCGTAGCCATTTTCTGCAAGGAATTCAGCAAACTCAAAAAAGTGTTCTTTATAATCAATGGCACCATGACAAAAGATCACAGAGGGAAACAAATTAGCAGAAGACTTACTACTGGGTGCATCAGGCAAAAAAAGCGTGCACTTAATCTTATCACCCAAAGACTTAAACTGATGGTCTTCCCTTCTCACCACTTTCTCCCTTTAATGTAGGTACTAACAACCAAAACGACTTTATTATGAACCAGGTGACTCAACCAGGGAAGTATATTTAATTGACTCAAGCAAATGATCCAAAGACATTTGTCCGGAAGATTGGCGAATTTTTTCTACAAGCACCGCCTGACATCCAAATTCACGCTCATCATATCGGTGCTTTTTTTCATCCAGTACGGGTTCTTCGGTAGGTATGTTTTTAAGGCTTAATACATTTTTGGGAGGCAACTTAAACCTTTCAAGATCTTGAGTAATTAACATTCTATTATCTTCATCTAATTCAGAGGGGTCGATTACCTGAAGAAGCCCATGAAGCAGATCGGTTGCCGCGCCCCCCAAACGATCACCGTAGGTAACAATACAACTGGATAACAGTGTAACCACCTGTTCAGGTGTCGTATTATCACTTTGCAAAAACTGATTCATCTTAATTCTTAGGTCTACCCAGGCATCTTCTGGAGACTGTTTTAAAGGAGCGGTGCTTTCATTCGGCGTAGCTTCTTTAGTTATAGATTCTTTAGTTATAGATTCTTTAGGTATGAATTCTTCTGACTTGGCCTCAATGACCTCTTTAGCACGCCGGGCATTAGAACGTTCAACCAGTTTTTGCCAATAAAGCGCAAAAGATACAGCAGGAACACCACCTCTATTAAATGCTTTATCTAAGCGATCTGCCAGACGATAAAAACGCTTGCATGAGGGATCACCCTCTGGAAGCATTGTAACAGGCCGTTGTAAAGTAACAGAAGAGCGAATACTCTCATCCATCCAAATTGAACCTAGAAATTCGGTATCAATCCCAATATATTTTTTTACTGCAGCTTCAAATCGTCTATATATTTTATCTGCCCGAGATGCACTCTGAACCATATTAACAATAACCTGAGGCTTGCGCTTATAGCCACGTCGGCGGAGAACTTTAAGCAGAGAAAACGCATCAGTCAGTGAAGTTGGCTCAGGGGTGATAACCACTGCGGCCATCTGAGCAGCTGCAACGAAGTGAAGAACCGCTGGAGATATTCCCGCCCCCGTATCAATAATCAGGTAATCATAATTAGGTTCAATCAACTCAAGCGCTTCAACTAATCGTCGCTGCTGAAACTCATCAAGGTCAACACATTTAGAAAAACCGGAAGCACCTGGAACAATATCAAGACCAGAAGGTCCAGAAAAAATAATATCCTGAATAGACTTTTCGTTAGTAAATAGGTGCTCTAAAGTATAAGCAGGCGTAACGCCCAACATAATGTTAACGTTAGCCATGCCCATGTCAGCATCAAATAAACAAACCTTGGAGCCAGACCGAGCCAAAGCAATCGCCAAATTAACTGAAAGACTGGTCTTTCCAACCCCCCCTTTACCGCTGGTAAAAGCAATTACACGTGTCTTTTTAGTAGCCCCTACTTTAATCATATAAAAATACTGCCGTTATTATAATTATAATCGCACACTCACATTTTATAACGATTCCTGGATTCAATTTTATAAAAAAGAAATAATAATGACTACATTTTCATTTTTTATTTCTTTTTTGCACAGCAGTTCCTATAATTTGTATAAAATAACGCCAACAAACCTTTAATTTTTAAAGAATATTAACTACTATCTATTTAATGAATTGTTCAATAGTTGATCTATGTTTACCCAAACTGTCACAAATTCTGACTAGAATAGACATCAATTCAATAAGAACATGACGCTACAATCAGGTTCATACAGGGTCGTTACTAACAACGAGCAAATAATAACAACAAAGCTAAGAAGCTTAGCACTTATGAGTAGAGTTCAGGAATGACAGTTAACTCGGATACCATTTTTGAGGAACTAAAGGTCAATAAGCTACCTTCGCTGCCTCATATTCTGGTGGAAATGCTGGCTGCCTGCCAAAGCAGCACCGCAAATTTCCAGCAGATATCCGATATTATTAGTCGTGATGCAGCCGTTACAGCTAGGGTAATATCACTTGCTAACTCATCATTCTACTCTAGGTCAAGCAAGATAAATTCTCTTGAGCGAGCACTATTGGTTCTGGGTACAGAAACAATAAAAACCATTGTAATTACCGCATCGGTTCAACAGTTTTTCTCAGGATTTAGCACAAGCCATACTCAACACCTTAAGCAGTTCTGGAAACACTCACTTGCTTGCGCACTTTTAGCAAAAGCACTTGCAACACTAACCAGCTACCCCAACCCGGAACAAGCATATTTAACAGGGCTCCTCCATAATATTGGTGAACTGATACTTGAAACGAATCACCCTGAAGATTACGACGAAGTTCTTCGCCATTATGAAGATCATTCTGATCAAGCTAATGACCTAGCAGGTCAAATCGAACTTGAAAACGAGCTATTTCTAACTAACCACAGTGATGTAGGCGCCTGGTTAGCTGATGAATGGTGTTTAGGTGAGTTTGCTTCGGATGCTATACGGTTTCACCACGCACCTCTTAAATCAGTATTAGATTCACACCACCTGGTCAAATTAATATTCTTGTCGAGCCAGTTAAGTAAAGATAATGCGCTTAAAGACCCTGCCAGCTTTGAGTTTGCAGAAGGCATGTTTGACCTATCCGCTGCTCTTACCAAAGAAATAGTGGTTCAAATACAAAACGAAGTTGTTGAAATTGCCAATTCGCTAAATATTGACATTAGTAGTAACGGGGACAGCAGCCAGGAAACAGAAATTGATAATAAAAAGCAAACTGAACTCGCCGATCAAATAAAAAATATTGGCCTGCTACAGACTGCAAACAAACACTTATCACAGTCTGACACCTTACCTCATCTATTTCAGGGAATTAAAGAATCTACAGAACTACTGTTTGGCTATCGTAACACCATCGTTCTACTTATTAATGAACTTGACGGTAATTTAAAGTATCGAAAAACGGGCGAAACAGGAAACAATTTAGCAGATGCTGAGCTCACTATCCCTCTTCAGGCAGAAAGAAGCCTGATTGCCAGTTCAGTGCTTAACCGAAGAATACTATGTGCATCAAACCAAGAATTATTTACCGATGGATTGCCTGTTATAGATAAGCACTTTATCAGACTCACTGGTGGTGAAGACTTTGTTTGTGTTCCTATGATTTATAATGACAAAACCATTGGCGCGTTGATCATGGGAGCCTCCTCTGAAACACATATTCTTCCGGCGACACTTCAGTTATTAGATTACTTTGCATCTGAAGCTGCTAACGCTTGCGCACAAATAAATGAACATAACACACCTGGTATAACCCCTATCGACCAAGAGCTACAACTTAAGGTTCGCGAAATAGCTCATGAAGCTAACAATCCTCTCAGTATTGTACGAAATTACCTTGAAACTCTCTCCACAAAATTGGGCGAGAACCATGACGCGCAACCAGAAATTAATATACTAAGAGAAGAAATCGACCGTACAGGACAAATCATTCTAAGATTAAGGGACCTGCATCAGGACCCGGAAGATAATGAACCCGGCATTGATATCAACCGTGAAATAAGTGACCTGACTAAACTGTTTAGAGGCTCTCTATTTTTAAGTCACGGGGTTGATTGTGAACTTAAACTAGATAAAAAACTGAAGCGGCAAAAAGGCAACCGGAACCATCTGAGACAGGTACTAACAAACCTTATAAAAAATGCTACTGAAGCCATGGAAAATGGTGGAAAGATCAAAATAAAAACCTCTCGTAGTGTTAATGTAAATGGAAAGGACTTTGTCGAAATCATTATTACAGATCAGGGCCCTGGAATACCTGATAGTGTACTTAGTCATCTTTTTCACCCTGTTACTACGACTAAAGGGAGTGGCCACTCTGGACTAGGTCTCAGTATCAGCAAAAACCTAATAAATGATATGTCGGGAACAATTAGCTGCCGAAGCAGTGATAAGGGGTGTGAAATGCAAATCCTTATCCCCGAACAAAGAATTGAATCTAAGGGTAAATAGACAGTAACAAGTAACACCAGGATATAAATAACAGTTATGGAGAACGCTATAATGACAATAATGAAACTAGAGTAGTACTAAAAGTACTAACTAGTACTAAAAATAGTAGTAAAGGCAAAATGAAAGCTGAAAATAAAGACACCAGCACGTCTATAAACAGTGCGTCTATAAGTACAAATAAAGCACGCCTTCTTATTGTTGATGATGAGCAACGGCTTTTAACCAGTTTGAAAGAACTGTTAATGGCCAATAACTATCAAGTCGACACAGCACTGGGTGGAAAAAGTGCCTGCTTGCATCTGCTGAAACAGCAGTATGACCTGGTCCTGCTCGACCTGCGTATGGGCGACTTCAGCGGTCATCGCGTTATGGACTTTATGTCAGAACATGAAATTGACGCAGCTACTATTGTTGTAAGTGGTGAGTCATCATTTACGGCCGTCAGCAAAGCACTTCGTCGTGGTGCTTACGACTACTTAAAAAAGCCTTATATTCCCGATGAGTTATTAGCAACTGTTGAGAATGCACTACAGAAAAAGCTTCTTGAGAAAGCGCATAACGCTATGCAAGTTCGCCTGAAAAAATCAGAAGAGCTGCACAGATACATTGTTAACAGCTCTCCTGATATTGTATTCATGCTAGACAGAGAGGGGCGATTTACGTTTATCAACAACAAAATCGAGTCGGTTCTCGGTTATAAAAAGAGAGAGTTAATTGGTACACACTATAAAACAATTGTAGACGAAAAAGACTTTGAACGAGCAAGCTACGCATTTAAAGACAGCATATACACTGGCAATCATAAAAAAGAAGATCAAAGCAGTCGAACAACAAGAACCATTGAGCTACACCTGAAAGCCCAAGGCGACAATCGTACTCCTCGTTATTTCGAAATAACTGTATTCCCAATCGAGAGCAATACAGCAAATTTAAGAGGAGTACCGAAAGGTACTTTAACAAAACTCATTGGAACCTATGGCACCGCACGAGATATTACTGAGCGTAAAGAAGCTGAAGAGTTCATTAACTTTCAGGCTTATCATGACTTACTGACCCGACTACCCAACCGGGCTTTATTTAAAGATCGACTAAACCTAGCTATTACACACGCAAAACGAAACACGCAACATTTGGCGGTTATGTTTCTTGACCTGGATCGTTTTAAAGTCGTAAACGATACATTGGGTCATGCAATGGGTGACCGTTTACTGCAATCAGTATCTATGCGCCTAGAAAATTGTTTACGTGAAGGAGATACGCTTTCACGCTTTGGGGGTGATGAATTCACATTACTTTTACCTGATATTTCATCAAAAGAAGATGCAAGAAAAATCGCACGCAAGGTGATCAACGTACTCAAAGAACCTTTTATACTAGGCGA
>ENA-OSET01001240-OSET01001240.1-sediment-metagenome-genome-assembly--contig:-NODE-1240-length-26751-cov-82.307790_pt1 | contig 26751 bp, 19 predicted proteins | sample MGYA00237882_ERZ534229 | MGnify/ENA primary metagenome ERZ534229 (study PRJEB26408, sample SAMN06266212) | sediment metagenome | isolation source: Hudson Canyon methane seep mesocosm | place... | reverse complement strand
TGCGCCTGAGTAGCCATTTACTTAAGCCCCCCTCTCTTGCCTTTCCGTTTGCCGCCATTGCTGCAATTCGGCTGGTAGAGGTTTTCCTAGTTTGCCATATTCTGCAGCTAAACCATCTAATAAATCTAGAGCATTGATATGTTGTTGACGTACTGCTGCAAAAAGCACTGCGTTACGAATAGCTCCCCCTGCTAATTCACAGTAACTAGCTAAGCGACGGCAAACTTCTTCACCCGGGCTACGTTGCCCCAAATGGCTTTGCCAAATACCTAAGCGTTCTGCAAATTCTGGACGCTGGAATTCTATAATACTATCAAGACGACGAATAAAGGCTGGGTCAATACGTGATCTACTGTTACTGGTAAGAATAACAATACCCGAGTAACTTTCAATGCGAGTTAATAAAAAATTGGTCAGCATATTACCGAATCGAGAACCTTGATCATCTTGCTCCCCTCGCCTGCCAAATAATGAATCTGCTTCATCAAGTAACAACATAACATCAAAACGACTGGCATAATTAAACAACCTATTAAGGTTCTTTTCCGACTCACCAACATATTTATTCATAATGGCAGAAATATCTACCCGATAAAGCGGCATACCTAATTGTGTTGCTAGATAACTTGCCGCCAATGTTTTTCCTGTCCCACTTTCCCCTACAAACAATCCCCGTACACCATAATTAGTGGATCCACTTGCTGTTACTCCTAATCCTTCCCATAAGGCTTCGCGTTGCTGACAGCGCAACATAAAATCATCTAATTGCTGATAGGTCTTTTTCGGTAACACTAAGGCTTGTTTAGAAATAGTTCGGTCTACCGTTTGAGCCAGAGTTGATAGAGATTCATGGCTCATCACTTCCCATGCCTGACGAAGGTGTTGTACGCTAAGCTCAGCTTTCTCCCCTGCTAGATGCCGAGCCTGTTTAACCATTCTCTGAATTTGGGTACCATTAATATGCACATGCTGAAAGCTATTTGCTAACGCTTGCTGTTCATTTAATAATTGTTGCCAAATACTTATTCGCTGTTCCCGTTTAAGTTCGGGCATTTGCATTTCTAATAAATTTTGCGCCAGCACTTGGACTTGTGAATTAGCGATTAAAAACAAAACACCTTGATATTGATGAGTATTAAGCACAATCTGTTGATCACTTTCTGGCAACTCAATAATTGGAATACTCTGGGTTAATTGACAGGCTAGTCGTAAAGTAGGCTGTTGTTGCCAATTTTTTAAAGAAACTTGAATCGCTTGCTTGCCCCAATAGTTAGCTAGCTGTGCAGCATAAAGTATATTGTTTTCGCTATCGCCTTTTAACATAAAACAAGTCAGCTGTTCACTAGCTTTAAGGGGCAAATCATTCACATTAATTTCTGCTAACAAACTAAAGTCTTGTTCAGATAATAAAACGACCTGTTGCCAGCTAAACTGCGCTGAAAATAATGCTTTCCAAAAGTGTAAGTCTAAGCTTAATTGCCGAACCACTAAAGGACCTTCGCCTAAAATATTAATCACTCCTGATTCAAGCAATTTATTATCAACTAACTGCTCAGTTCTTAAGCTATGCTCAGTAAAAAGATTGTCACAAATAGCTTCTGCTAGATTAACCGACAAGCAGTTATTTTCTTCGGGTTGCTGTAATTCTCTTATAGCAAGGGACAATAGATGGTTATATTCTATTTCACTTAATAATGCGATTAGAAACAGCTCAGCTAGATCCAATTCAAATTGCTGACAAAGTCCGTTAACGGGTCCTTCATCATCCAATAATGTTTGTTGAACCCAAAGGCAAAAATCTGGCCATTTTTCCCTTAATTCTGTTGCTGTTTGCAACTCTGTCGAACTGAGATTATCTTGTGCCTTTAATAGTTGCTGACACGCAGGTGTTTCAATTTCGGTTAAACGAATAAACAAAGTAAAGCCATAACTTGCCCACGTAGATAAAACCGACTGCAGGCTAAGATTGTCTTGTTGTTCTGGTAGCTCAGAGTCAGGGGCTCTTTTGGCAGATTGCATATTCAAGCTTGCTCTCCATTCATCACAAACCCTTCATGATAATGAAAATTAACCACCATCCCCAACCAAGGTAACCAGCCAGGATTGATATCTAATCCTGCTTTACGTACTTCAATATGAACTTGCTGCATAGGATAATGAATATCCAAATGACTTGCTGTATATTCAATTTGTGCTGGAATACGCAATAACTGCGGGTTCCACACTTGTAGTCCATAAAAGCTTTCAGCATTTTGTTGATACAGTTCTGGCTGTTCTAATATTGCTATTTTTTTTAGTTCAGTCACATTATCCAAACCCATTTTATATGCAATAAATTGCTCTAATGCAGGTTCATTTTGTAACTGTAACAGCCCTGCAAATCGATATAAACAGCCCCAAGCCCCTTGTAATGTTTGATAAGCATTATTTTTTCTGAGTAATACTTGAATGTTTTTTCTAGCCATAAAATTCAATAGATAAAAAAGCCCCCCTTGCTGACAGTATATTGCTCCCTGACCAGGGTATATCTGAGTATCTGAATCTATCTGTGTTGTTTGAGGTACTGTTGAACTATCCGTATTTATAATGCTTCGTTTTTCAGCATTCTGTTTTATATCTTGTTTTTTATGGTAAGACTCCGCTTCACCCTCAATAGCTATCTGTTTATTACCATCCTCTATTTTTTGTTCCTCATTTAAAAAAGAAGTGGGATTAAATCTCAACGGTTTACCATCAATTCTTTGTTGTTCATTTTCTGTTACGTCTGCAACAGTTTGTGAGGATAGATGGTATTCCGAAATAGCTTTATTGTTTGTCTTATCGTGATTATTCAAAACATCTGAATATTCATCTTGTTTATTTACTACCGAGTTACGATGGTTTCTATTCTGTGGATGATTAATTAATGCTAAATCAGCAATATTATTATCCGTTTGATCATTACTTACCAGTTGATCAACAACGCGACATATCGACGCTTCTACTTGAGCATCAAATAAAAAATCAGCTCGCCATTGTAATAAAATAATAATTGCCGCTAATTTTATACGTTGATCGTCTTTATCTAATTGAGTCGTTATTGCTTGCCATGACTGAATGACTTGCGTGGGTATTTGCCATTTAGTTTTATAGCTTTCACTACTCCCCTGCACTATAGAAAGCTTAGGCACACCCAATGCTTGTTTAATTGATTTAACAATAAAACCAGCCTCTATCATGCTAATAGAAAGCCAAAATTGAGCGAGCTCACCACGCTGTTCCATAGTCTTAACCATATCAGCTAAGTCCGTTATATTTTCAGCCCAAAGTTGTGCAAGTGCATCAGCAACAGGTAGAGTAAACAGTTGTTGCCAGCTTTGCCAGAACCAAATATTTTGTCTTCTGGCCTGTATATCCTGACTTAATCGCGCCATTAGCTGGCCTAAGCTATAAAACCTTACTGCGGGCGCATTTTCAGCCAGAATAGAATCACCATCAACTGCCTCATTACTTTGTTGTAAAAGTGTATTTTGTAGGTTTCCGATTAATTGATTAGCCGTGCTTTTTACTGAGACCTTTCTTAAAAATAAATACTCGCCATTGGCTTGAGGCACTGTCTCAAGTGCTAGTAATTGTTGCTGAGATAATCCTTGTAAATGACTCGGTGCTCGTAACTGAGCATGATTAATCACTAAGGTATCTTGCCCTAATATATTAGACATTTTTATATTTATGGCCTATTACCATAAACTGCTGAGTGTTTATCTCAAGTGGTGATTCAAACAACTTAATAATAGTGGCTGAAGCACCGTCATTATCCTGATCATCCAGTCGTAATTTGGCTATGGTTCGTTTGTCTTTATCTAATAATTGTAAAATGGCACCAGGTACGGCTTCTTGATTAAGTGTTAATCGTAGCATTCCCCCTGGTTGTAATGTCACTGGAGCTACTTGTAATTGACCTTCTAAAATATCACTAGGATCATCACTAGCTGCTAACATTAAACAAGCTCGGATTAAATTACGCAATGCAGTACGACTGTCGCCATCTGCTTGCTGGTTCAATTGGCGATTAAACCAGCGAACTAATTCTAAACAGCTTCGCAATGCATTAAAATCAGCGGCTTGTGCTTTTTCTATTTCAGGCCACTTTTCGGGCGTTTCAATAGCTAACTGATCATCTTCTGCCAATTGAGCCCAGACCAACCGAACAGAAGGCAATAGTTCATTTAATTTTTCCAATAAACAATAACAAGCCAGCTCTATATTGTTATTTAATTGTTGAGCAGGTTTACGTAAACGACCGCCTGCTGAATTATTTAACAAGTCTTCCAGTGAAAGCACCTTAGCTGCTTCTTGTTGCAGATGTTTTAAACTATGAACGGTTTTAAACTGTCGCTCTGCAAAACTATTAAATACAAAAAGAGTCTGCTGCCGTAGTGCTGATAACCCTGTTATTCGACTATAAGTATTACGTGATAAATAACTTTGTTTACTTGAAATTCTAGGTTTGCGACGTTCAAGCATAGTCATTAATCGCTGCCGACTAGGTAATTGCTGTATACGTGTTGATAGGGCTTGCCAATGTGCCACGGGGATATCAAGAACAGCATCCATAAAGACATCCAGTTCATCGGATAATGTAATTTGTTCATCACTTCTGCAACCAGGTACCAAGTCTCCTGTTTCGGCATAGCCTAAACTTTGCGTGTTAGGTAGGGAAATACTTGTGGCGGTTTCTCTTACTTTTACATAGTAGAGTCCTAACATACCATTTAGGGTTTTGTTACGCTGATTAAACTTCTCTTCTACTTGTTGCCAGTGCTCAATGACTAATCTTTGTGCGGCACTATAGTCATCTAATGCTTCACGACGTATAGCATCCAGCTGTACCAGATTGTTTTTAGCCATCACAATTTCACTATCCGTGGTATTCAATTCCTTTTGTTTCTGCAAAATATACTTCTTTAACGCTTTTTGCAGTTTTATTAATTTACCTCGTGCTGATTCAATTTCACTAATTTCTTTAACTAAGGATTTCCCTATACTAAACAAATGTCCATAATGCTGAGCGTCACTCACCAATAACTCAGTTGAAGGCAATCCTATTCGAGCAGTAATTAAGGTACTTTTAAATGTAGCCGCTATATCTAATTTGATATGAGCAGGTACATCAGCAATAAATAGATCAATTTCCTCTAGTAATGCATCACTATCTTCTTCAAGTGTTGTCACCGCAGTATGGCTATTTTTTGATTCAGTGAGAATAGCCGACACATGTTTTAAAGACCCAAAATACCTATCTGCTGTTTTAAATCCAGCAGCACTAATTGGACTGCTTTTAAAACTTAACTGGGACAGTTTAGCAATGCCATCATTTAACCCAGTTACTGCTGCATAGTTTTGTGGGGTTACTTGCTTTTCTGGCTGATAATTGTAAACAGCATTACTCGTCCATGAACTAAAAGGGACTTCTGCTTCCGTCGTTTTATTTGAATTAATACTCAGCATAGCTGATGGCACTACTGGTGAATCTGCAGTCGACGCTGCCCCCCACCATTTCATTTTACTGGTATCTAACTGAAAATTACTGGTATCTGACTTAGCAGCCGTTACAGTGGCAGGAACAAAATTAGCTGTAACAGACATCGGCATCATAGTGAAAGTAGTTACAGCATCAGCCGGATCATCCACATCTGTAATATCAAGCTCTTCCACATGAGGTAACCAACGAGTCAATTGCAAACCACTCCCATCACCCGCCACACCACCTGCAAATGCTGCAAAAGAAACACTTTGTACATCAAGCTGCTGCCTTTGTAACTGAATTAAGTCACTGATTTCATCTATAAATTGATTGCATTGCTCCAAATCATTTGACCGAAGTTTTATATCTTCTTCTATGGCTGCATAAACAACAATAAGCCCAGCAGGTTTGCCATTTATATCAGGGAATAATGTTCTACTGCCCACCCAGCTATCATATTTATCATGTTGGGGCGTTCCTTCTCGATAAGGTGGGGGTAGCGCTTTGTTAGGCTCAAAAGTCTTCTTGCGATTAACAATCAAAGTATTAAAAAAGTCTTTAGCCAGCACAGGGGATTTGAAATTTTCACCCTCAATATCAGGAATACCTAACTCACTTTGCTGTTGCGTAGTGCTATTAAAAAGTAGCTCTAATTGCTGGCGCCAATTTGCCCAAGTATCATAAGCCTTTATGCCATAGTCATATAACTGAACAGATAAAGCTTGCTCTGATACCGGCACATCCAGAAGTTTGGGATGATATTCAGCATCAGGCACTGCAATAAGTAAACGCATCCTTTCTTTAGTGGCTGAATCAAATTTAATTAGTCCACGACCTAACTCTCTCCGTAAAATACCAGCAACCCCCGAGGCTGGCACAGGCATCATATCTACTCTTAAGCCAGGGTAGTCAATGGCAAACTTAGGGTGTGGCGCATCAATATTAGCAACATCAGTTAATAGACTGGAGGGTAATGATCCCGCCGCAGGTAAAAACTGAAAAGTATCTTTAATTTCAGAAACAAAATTTGTCTCTATTTTTGTGATTAAGCCTGCAAAATTAGTTGCTAGATCAAAAGTAGGAATGATAGCCGCAGAAGGCATTAAATCGACACGATCTATTGCTGTTAATGTCGGTGTTGCTGTATCAACAAGGCCCCTTCTTTCTCGTGCTAAACTCGGAGTAAATGTAGGTTGCCTACCTAACCGCTGAGTTTTTTGCCGTGCAATAGATTTATCTGTTATTTGGAGTTCTTTAAAGACTTGCTCAGTATGCGCTAACAAAGCCATAGGAAATGCTAATCCTTGCGACAAAAACCGAGCCCCATGCGCCTCAAACCAAATAGGATTATGTTCATCAATAGCTAATAACCCCAAAGTAGCCAGATCAGCTGGTAAGCTTATTTGTTCAGGGTTAATCACTAACTGACTAAGGTAACGATTAATTGTTTTATGCCTATTCAGTGCTATTAAATCCACAGTCTGATAGTTAAATTCGTCTTTGCTTACCTTTTTTAATTGTAGAACCCCCACTGTTTCAAATCGTCTATCACGTGTAGAATCCTCTTCATTACGCCGACAGGCTGATGACTCATTATAATCAACCGGAATAGTCTCACGCCCCAGACAAAGCATATATAAGCCTGAAAGATCATCATCTAAACTCAGATTTGATCTAGCTAAAAGGTCTGACCATTTCACTTCTAAAGGCGTAAATAACTTAACAACAGTACCTATCGCTGTTACCGCACTTCCTGATTGCACCTTGAATAGCGCGTCTAAATCCTCTTCATTCGCTTCATCACTTTCTTGTGGTAGCTCTTTTGTGTAACGCCCTTTTAATTGATTATAAGCAGGCATACTGTCATTAACAGGATAACAAGGAGCATAACTGGCAAAAGCCATTTTGCTTAATTGACTGGTATTCACTCGCTGTGAATTTTCAGTATTTTGTTGAGCTTGTTGACTTAGGTATTCAACTTCCAGTCCTTGCTGAATACCCGGCCAAACACCCGATAATAAAGGCGCAATACGATCGGCAACATAATTTTGGCTTTTATCAAAAGCAACTTCACTCATTGCCCTGCCCGAAAACAGGTTTAACCGTTCTGAAGAATCCTTAATTTCAAGATGCTCTAGCGTATGTAAATGAATAGGACTACGCATAATATTCTCCTAGCCTGTTATATAATTTGGTACTTATTTCGGTCGCGGCCTGGAGGCCCCTCCTACCCATAAAAATAACTTCGTCTCTGATTAATTTTTTAACTTAATTTGCTTCCCAGTTTTTCCCACTGACTTGCCGTATCAGGGTCAATACCAAATTCACGGGCATTAGCTACAACTTCGCTAGCAAGCTCTTTTGGATTATCAGCATGGAGCACTGTTAGCCGTTCTAAATCTTTCAATGAACCTTTCTCACTTGCGGAAGCCATGGTTTTCCACAGCACTTCATCAAAACCGCCATTAACATGTTTCACAATCGTTTCAGCTGACTGCATATCCGCCTCTTTCTTTTTCAATTGCTTTAATGCGGTTTCAGCAGAAGCTCGCGTTTCAAGGTTTGTAGTGCCACGCATATCAAGAACTTGTTTAATATCCCTAATTCCACTTCTATCCACTGTTCCTGTGTCGACACCATCAAGCACTTCTTTCCAACTTTTTTTCTGTTTTGCTGTTAAGCCAAGACCATCACTTTTCTCTACTATTGCTTTAACCGTGTCAGTTGGGTTTGCCATGATAATTTCATGAAAATTTGCCATATTTCCTTTGTTTTGCACCGTTTCTAAAGTAGACCACAAAAGCTTTTCATTAACTGGCAGTATAATACTTAAAGTGTCCCAAATTAATTTTGCATCTTCTGGTTTCTCGTTCACTGTTTTAGTAAGGAAATCACTGGCCTTAGCTATATCATTAGCCTCCCTCATTCCTCTATTTCGCAGTAAATTATCAATACAGTTTTTATCACGTAAACAAGAAAGTGCATCATGACCTGTATTACTACTTTGGCTATCCCTACATTCCTTAAGCTGTTTCCTAAATTCATCTCGCTTGGTTTTAACACTTTCCAGTGCTATCCCTGCTAAGCGATTTTGTTCATTAAGGGTTATTTTCTCATTGCTTAATATTCCATTAGCCTCTTCAAGCTGGGCAATTCTTTCTCTTTGTTCATCAATTAAATCATCAGTATTATTATCAGGATCAGGTATTTCAAATCCATGAGCAAGAACCACTGCACTCACCTGTGTTTCAGCTGCTCGCGCGGGGCGACGAACATAATGCAACAAACCATCCCCAAGTGTGCGCCAAATATTCCGCCATACAGTCTGGGCATTATCACTAGCGATTACACTATTAACCGAAAGTCTTTGTTGCAATAAATCAGTTGCGTGCAACCAATAATTCGCCTTATTCTCAAGTACATGATCTGCTTCTGGTTTATAACCAAGACTGCGCGCATGATCCATAAAATCTTGATTCGACATAGGTGCCAAAATCATAATTTCGGCTGCTTCACCTTTTATTAAATCCAGCGGTGCCAATTGCATACTTTCACTTTGAATAACGGCAAGATCTTCATAACGCACGGGAGAAATAGAAATTTCATAATTTTCAGGAAAAAAGTATTGTGCTGCTTTTATCGGATCAACACAGGCAATGGGTAAAACACCCGCAGGGGGTAACAAATGAAAATATTGTGCTGCTAAAAATTCACCATATTGCGATTGGCTATTACGTTCCAACATCACCGTATCTAACAATTCTAGATAATGGCGATGTAAATCCATTTGCCAGCTTGCAGGCAAATGTTCGGGACGCATAGGCCGGCGTAATAGATGTAGGTCTATCCATTGCGGGCGGTCATTATTAAAAGCTAATAACCCTAAACTAATCGCTTGGTCTGAAATTTCATTAATCTGTCCTGGATTAGGTAAAAAATGCTGCGCTAAAGTCGCGCGTGAGACTAATTCATTATCACTAGGCAAGGGATAATTTAAGGGCGTTAAAGTGACTTCAGCCCCTTCTACAAAACTGTCATACTGAAATTCATTTTTTTCTGTGGGATCTGCGGGATATGATTCGGCAGAATCACTTCCCATTTCTACATATTGCAAAGTGACAGCATATAAGCCTCGGTTAAATCGACGATAACGCCCTTGATTTAAATTGATCATTAATGCGCGGTCATATAGATCAATTTCCAGTGGCTTATCTGTAGTGACTTCTAAGATACGACCTGATTCAGAAATGGCGAGTCCTGGATTAACCCTTAAAAAACGTTTATCTTCTGATAGTTCAACCCCAAGCCCCCGAACAACTCCCGAGCCTAATGCCCTACCCACTTCTAACACGCGTTCATCTACATAGGTTTGATCTCTTATCAAGTCTGTAGCGGTTAATAAACGTCCATCAAAATAATCTGTTCGAGATAATCTAGGGTCTAAACTCCCCACTTTCTCCGCATCTTCCAGATTAGGAACAGTACTGGGACTAAATCCAACAGTAGAATGGCTCATGTTGCTCTCCTATTAGCAATTTGTGCATTGCTTTGGATAAAAGGACGGATAAGGTTATTAATGCTGATATGCTGGAGATTAAGTTTTTCTGTCAGATTTTCTAAATCATCAACATCACTTATACGCAGTTCAGCCAAAGCAATAAGCGCCACTTTTTCTGCTATTTCTGTTGATGATAAATCCGGCTGGTTTTGTGCATCTGCATCTTTAGTTAAGGCATAAACTAGTCTAGCCTGTTGCGTCATTAAGTCCTTATCATTAGCGGCAAGTTTATCTAATTCAATTTGTTCTAGGTCTGTGAATTTTTCATCTTGGCTGTCATTTAAATCTAGCTCATGTGCTAACCAAGGTTTTGTTTTTATATCATCCCTAGTGGCAACAATATCTAATAAAATACAATCTTTAATTCGACTGGGGCTAACAGGGTCTGTACTGTCATTAAGAGCTGTTGCCATGGTGGGCTGTAGTCCACTTGCGGTATCTTGATAGCGTATGCTGATTAGCAATCGTAAATCATTATCAGCACTTCTATTAATACCACTGGCAAGCTCGACGGCTGTTTTGCTTGCTAACCAATCTGATAAATTAATGCAATAAGGTTCATGAACCATCAGTTCTCGCCCTAAACCATCAATCCCAATGCCTGGGCTGACATGCACTGATAGACTATTATCCTGCTCATCTATCTTAGCTTCATCACCTTGAACCGTGACAGCCATACCCAACAAAGTGCCATAACCATTGAACCAGTATTGATGCCGAATCAAACGGCGGCGATGATAGTCTTGTTCACTTTCTGTGGCTTCCACACCCAGTAACATACCTGCCTGGTATGAAACTCTGCGTAAAGGTGAGGCAAAATCAATATCGGTCTCTAGACTATCCCGATCAAAACGGAGGCTATCATTATCACTCATCATCTTGTTCCTGTTGAAGAGGGTCTGGATTCAGCCCCTAAAGCAGATTCATTCACAATTAGACCTTCACGCCCCAGTAAGGTTTGATCCAGTATAAGGCGTTTTGCTTTAGGCTGATGTTCCAGATAAGTATCAATGTTTAACAGTGGTGCAAGCCCTAAAACAAAAGGATGCTCTGTTGCTTTAACGGTCCATTGCAAATGTGCTGGCGCATGTTTTTTTAGCACCTCATTAACATTAAACTGCCAGTGCTTGGCTTCACCGTGTAATAAAACAGTTATTCGGTGGGCATATTTCTCAAAAAACCTATCCACTAATTGTTTATCACTTTGGCCGTCAGTAGAATAATTCTCTGGAGAGAGTAGCGCTAAAAATTCACGCGCTCCTTTTTTACTCAGTATCAAACTATCACCCACTATACTGTTGCCACTTTGCCCTGTTCCTAATGTGAGTGGGTGTTGTTTATCATCAAAAGATACACCCAGAATAGTAGATAAAGTGCGACGAAAACGATAATTCTCTATGGGTACAATTTGCCCTGCTGCTACTGCACCATCAGTCGCTATATCTAATGCTAAAACCAATCCTGCATAAGTGCCATGACGTTGTTGTAATAAACCTGCTTCACGGATAAGTCTACGTTGTCTAAGTTCGGGCCAATGTTCTGGCATTGAGCTAATCCCAAGCAAGCCTGCAACTGTTGGTAACATTTGTCTTGGTGTTACTTTGGGATCAAATAAACATTCAGCGGCAACAATACGGTCTTCAATCGGTGTCAGCATACTTTCTAAACTGGCAAATATCCGTTGTCTTATATCAGCCCCGTTTGCTGCTTCCGTACTGTTTTTATCGACCCATTTTTGTTGGTGGAAGTGTTGTGGTAAAAAGTTTTCTTGCCAGCATAAACGAGGATAGTAAACTCGAATGGCATGAATGGCTGGAGAACTTCGTCCATCCCCTGTTAATTCCAACCGAAGTTGTAAATACCGTCCTCTTAATTCTCTTACTTCGCCTTGAGGTCGCTGTAACAACAGTTCAAAAACGCCATGTTCATCCTTTTTAGGTTCAAACCTAGCTGTATGAAAGGGTATTTCAGAGCGGTGCGAAACCCATAGCGGTTTATGTTGTGGTAGAAACTGCTTTTTCTCACCTGCTTTTTGTTCATCAGTGCAATAGACAGAAACATTAAGCTGACAACCGCGAGGAATACAAGCTTCCAAAACTATCTTATGCCATTGCGTATCGGGCATCCCAGAGTCCAAAACTTTAAGCAGATTAAAATGGGCATCCTGAAAAAAACGGGCTTGGGCTAAGGGGTGTAATTCGCGCGGACCATCCGTAGCAATATAACGTAATTTACGATCTTCACTACTGACAAATCTAGCCCTCTGCTGAGAAAGCATGGGATAACGCTGCAATAACAAGGTCACAATTTTCTGCCCTGCATTATCCACAGTTAATTGCAGGATTGGACAGTCTCTATTTTTGTAATCATTCTCAGGACCTATCCTTGGCAACATAAAAGCGATACGCTCCTTTTCTAAAGGATAAATATCAGTCCCGTAACTGAGTTGTTCAGGTAAATCTAAAGCAAGCCATTGACCAGCTATTTTCAAAGGGTGAATAAACAACTGTTGCTTAGGTTTATCTCCTGAGACTTCTGCTAGCACGTAGAGGTGTATACCATCTTCGCAAATAGCTAATGGCTGTGTTATTTCAACAGGAAGAACTAATTTATCAATCACTCGCAATGGCTTTTGCTCAGTCATTACCGATTCAGGCTCAAATCGTTCTGTTTTTGGCCTATAAGTATGAGGTAAAGGTTGACCTGAACATTGATAAATATGCTTTTGAGATAAAACCCAACTGTTATTCGAACTATCTGTCCAGACTCGAATAGGTTCTTCCTCTAACTCAATACTTAAATGCCAGCGTTTACGTAAATGAAAAATACCCAAGCTGTATTTTTCATTATCAATATCACTACTGATAAATGCTAAGCGACTATCTCCTCCAAAATGCAAATCAGTATAGATACCTGCCTCTGGACTAAAAGCATGACTATGCTCATCTGTTAACGGTTTAAAATGCTTTTGCCCAAGACTTTTAAAGCCTATGCTTTTCTGATCTGAACTGATCGCTCCTATCGTTGCATAAGCATCTGTCACCATCGGAGTTGCTTCAAGCCAAGCTAGCTGTCCTTCATTCCAGCCGAGTGTAGATAATCTAGGCTGTTGATTTTGTGCCAACATAAGCACTTGCTCATCAGTGCGCCATTCTGCTCGTCCACTTTGTTCGTGAAAGTCTTCTGGTTCTGAAAAAAGAAAGAACTTTTGCTGACTCGACATGGCTAATTTCCTCTCTACTTATTCACAACGATGAGGGACAACAGGAATGGCTTCAACTGTTTTTCCAGCTGCATCCACGGAATCATCTGTTGGGTTTAATCCATCAGGTAATGGCAAATCAATATTAGCAAGGCCATCTGCAGAACTGCTAACTTGCTGTTCTGCTTGTACTTGTATGGCCGAAAGCTGAGGTAATTGATAATCGTCTAAAGGCAACGCCTGACCTTTTGCCAGAGATTGCCAATGTGCATTTTCCTGTTCAAAATAAAACAAGCTGATCTGCTTAACCTTTAATACTCCTTCAGTACGACTGGCATGCGTTCTTAATTCATCTACATCAATATTTCGTCCCAGTGGCCAGCCTTCTCCTGTGGGACCGCCTGGTGCTAATGCCCAAAGGTAATTTAGTAAACTCTGTTCCACTGCTTTTTCTACACTTTGCTGCATCGTTGGGTCTTGTGCTTGCACAATTAAAGTCAGAGAAACAGGGATAAACTCAGGGCTCAGTACATAAAGTTCTGTACCCATTAATATACGGCTAGAAAGGTAGTCAAACACATCTCTTAACAATCCCTTACTTGGGCGTGGCGCTTCATTAATAGCTGCATTTTTAGGCGGAAGAACAAATAAACTAATCACACCTGGAATATCACGTTGTACTCGCTCAATACTGCTTCCTGGTAAAAGTCCTGGAAAACATTCAGCCTTAGCCACACTATTAATTGGATTTGATTCGGCTAAAATTTTAAAGTCGGCTTGAGTTACAGCTCTATTTCTGTGGCTCAAATAAGCAGGTAGACGTTGTTCTGCTTCACTAATTGTCTCCGCATCAACCCCTCCTTGAGCAGGCCATTCATGTCTAACTGTGAGTCCCGATGTTTTACGCGCCATTTTAGTGATAGATTCAGCAGGTAAATTACCTGCTGTTCCGCCACCATGTCGATAGTATGCCACTCTTATTGCATGGCCCGATAAAGGTCGTTTACCTTTGACGCCATCGCCAAAACGAATAATGCCGTTGATCGCATCAAGGGTATAGACTCTAGAATCTCTATTCGCTGCGGCTAAATGATTGACTCTTTGCCATGCTTCAAAAGCTGCATTTTCTTCTACTTCTATTTCCAGTGTAAAGGGGTCAATGTTAGGGTGTGGTAATTGCACTGATTGTTCAGGGTTTCCATCACCAACCCCTAACATAATATCCCTTTCAACGGCTTGCCCCATCACTTCAACACAATTAATACCTAAGTAACTCAATGAAAGATTAGGATCATCAACACAGCGTAATCTTAGCCAGAACATTAACTGCTCAGAATCAATATGAGCTGGAATTTCAGGTGGGTACATTCCTTTGCCTGCAAATTGGTAATCCTCATTTTGCAAGGCTTGTAGTTTATTGGTATTTTCTGGTAAACGTACGCGAACCACCCCAGCTTGGCGTGCGCCCATTGAACTGTCATCTAATACCTCTAAAGGTAAATAGTACAATTTATCACTACTACTATCGTGCCAAGCCAATTCCCAACTTAATCGACGTGTACTTAATTGCTCCAGTTCATGTGCAGGAAAAGCAGAGGCTGTTTTGTCTTCATTAGGTGCTATACCAAAATTGAGTACTACCCCTGCTAAATTTTTTATCAGTGCATCGCGCTTTTTACGAATTCGTGAAGGTAAACTAATCAATAAATAAAACGCTTGATCAAGACTGTTTGTTAATGCTAAATCACCCTCAGAAACAGGCAGTAATCGAGGTCGAAATACCGCAATATTCTCTTCACCATACTGAGTTTTTAAGGCCGCTTCAGACAAATTTAACTCCGCTAACTGCATAGCACTTAATTTTTCTTTAATCAGTACATCAAGTATTAATGGCGTTGCTTGTAACTCTCCTAAACTTGTAAAAGCTGTACTACCTGCTTTAAAAGCTGTTTCAGCAGCTAATAATCGAGGTAAATTACTGCTGTTGCCTGCATCAACACAAACCAGTGATCGCGAAGCTTGCGCAGGTTGTAGGGGGATTTGTAATAAATTAAGAAAAGCCCTTCTTTGTCGCTCAGGTATCAGGTTTGCTCGATACAGAATGGTTTCTGTCATCCAGGCAAACAAATCGGTAATAACAAAAGCAGGATCACCCGCTGAAATTTGAGCCAAGTCGGGCAACTGACGCAGTAAACGTTCTTGTGCCTCAGCAACTAAATCTTCAAAACGGCGATCATCCAGATTAGGGAGTGGTAAAGTCATTTATTTAGCCATCCATATTAAGGTTAAAGCTCAGACTGTCTGCCTGGCCATTATTCCGCAGCTTATAATTCAAAGTTATGTTGACCTGCGCTAAATAAGTAGGATCAGCACTGACTTCAACAGTATTTAATTCAATCCGCGTTTCCCAACGTTCTATTCCCTTTTTAACCATATCAGCCATTAACTGCCTTGTGGTTTCATTATTAGGATGATGAATAAAGTCACGCAAACCCACACCAAATTCAGGGCGCATAAGACGTTCACCAGGGCGGGTTAATAAAATATTCCAGATACATTCTCGAATACTCTCATTACCTTCGGTATAGCTATATTGACCTGTTTGCTCATTTAACCCATCAAGTGGCCAACTGGTGGGTATGGGGAATAATGATTGTGTCATTGCCGTACTCACTTTGGAATGGGAATTCGCAGGATGACCCAAGGTATCCAGCGGAAAATAAAATTAAGTAAATTGACCAGAACCATCAATAAAATCATTGCGCAAGTCGTTAAAATGGGAATGCTAAAAATATACATCCAGCCTCCATCACTACGACTTTTTTTATCTTTTTGCCCTGGTTCTGCCAAGTCGGGTTTTATGGTTTCTATAATATCTGATAATGACTTGGGTACTTTTAATGCTGCACCATTTGCTAAGCCTTTAGTTAAATCTTTTAACTCTGGCATCTGTATTAGATGCGGTCTACTGGCATCAGGATCAAAAGGAGCTGCCACATGAAAAGGAATAGTTGAAGCTCCCCAAACTACTTTTAAACAACCGTTGCCATCTCTGTAACGTAGGAATGTTTTGGCATAATAAATACCTTCTCGCTGATAACGAGGCTCGGGAAGATCACTGAGAGCCAATTCAACAATACCTAAGGAACGACGAGCCAGTATTAGTTTTAAATCACTGGCATTCTCTTCGCTAATAAAAAGCTGTAAATTGTTTGCTAATTTACTTTTAGCATTCGTTAAAGCCGCATCCTCATTGCTTATATGATATTCATCTAACCAGTTTTTAATTGTTTCTTGGTATCTTCTTAAGTATTGATACGCATTATGTCTTTGTCGATAATCACTAGGCCTTTTATCTCTGCCATTTCCATGACCTCGCCCCCAATGCAGTCTGATTTGACTAAGTAAGGCAATAATTTCGAAGTTTTCAGTATTTTGTTGTTCAAACAGATGAAATCGTTCAAACAACATGACCAACAACTCTGCCGCCGCTTGTTGAATTTCACCATTTTGAATCAGGTGCCCACTGTGTTGCTGTGTATTTTCTATCCAACGCGGAATGGGAGCTGGGTCACCTGACCTTAAAGGTTCTACAAATGAACCTAAAGGCCAAGTTAACTCTTGCATCATATCGCTTAAATTAGGCTTAGCTACGTCGGTAACCGAAGGATAACTCTGGCCTGCTAAAGGCAAAAAACCATACAATAAAGTATGTTGCCGTGAATCAGCTTTTACTTGTATAGGGCTTAATGGATAAGTTTGTTCACCAGAATAAGCGGGCTCTGGCGTACGGACAGCGGTATAGCCTTTATCTAATAAATAACGATATTCATCTGGCTCATCAATCGCTATATTTTGTGCAACATCCCAACCTGTATCAATACCGTCTTTAAGCATCCAGCGTAACTCTTGTCCCTCACTATCTTGCTGACGAATAACAAAACCAGCAGATTCAATGCGGCTGGGTTCAAAGGCTGGTTGCCCTGGTGCATTACAAAAAGCTTCGCAGCTGACAATATAAAAAGTACGATGAATAGGTAAGCGTAAACAGGGATTATCTTTATTATCAAATCGGTCATCATCTAACCAGTTTTGCTTATCCTGACCTAATAGATTCGCTTGTGCCTGATGGGTGAATCGAGTTAGAAACTGATCATCTAAATAACGATGAAGCACAGCACCACCTTGGCGATTATCACTATAATAGGGCTTAGATAATTGAGGGCTGTATTTTTGTTTTTTCATAGTGTATTTTCAGGCAATTTTTACCAAATATTGCCAGCTCCTGGTGTGTAACTGGTGGAAATAACGGCATTAGCAATTAAAGTGTCGCATTTAACAACACCAGAAAACTGACTCATCCCTGCATCTACTTTTACCATGCCAGCCTGTACATCAACCTGGGCTGCTTCTACTTTAACTTTACTACTGGCTTTTATTTCAATTCCACTACTTGAAAGTTTGATCGTCTCACTGCCTTTTTCAATATTAATCTCGCCGCCGCCTTCATCCGTTATCTGTATCCGATAACCATTGGGAGTTTTGGCTTCTATATTGGGGCCATTCTCATCATCAAACGTTAGCTGTAATCCAGATGGTGTTTGCACCGCATAACGCTGCTCTACAGGTTCACTGTCTTCTGGCTGTGAACTAGCACCCGACCATAATGCGCCTAAAACAACAGGCATCTCGGGACTCAGAAAAGCCAATATCACTATTTCATCTAATTTTGGTAGAAAAGAGATACCATAACCTTGCCCTGCGGAGGCCGTCATCACTGAGGCCCAAAACTGCATATCAGCTGACTGCAACTGTATCTGAATGCGCCCCCTACCCTCCGGGTCTTCATTATCAATAACCTTAGCTAGATGTAAACTATTTAATTGGCCCAGTGAATGAGGAATATTCATTCGTTCCCCCAGTCTGCTCGATTAACCTTCATTCGTGTTTGATAGCCATTATCATTATTAAAATGATGACTACAATGCGTTATACGATAATTACCTGCCAAGCGTTCTGAAACCCCTCGTAATTCTAAAAACTTACCACTTCTTAATTCAGGGTTGCCTTTACATAACACATCGCCATGTAAAAATCGCCAAGCCTGAAATTTAAATCGCCCTGCAGCTAAAAGATCAGCATAGGCCTGATTATAGGCAAAAGGTTGTGGATAAAGCGATTCCCCTTCCCAACCTAGTTGTTGTAATTCATCCATTGCCGTATTACCTGATATATTGCCACCTGCCTCACTACTATTTGCCTCAACCATTTCATCTGCTGCCGTATCATAAGCAAGTACGTTAACCTCTGTCGGTTGATGATTTAAATCTGCAATAATGCGTATTTTCAAGCCATTGTCTTGAGTATCAATAATAATAGGATCTGCCCCTGTTTCTTCTGGTTTTGCCCTTAAAACGCCATTTTCTAACCTTGGCCAAATAGCAATAGGGGTTAATAAGCGTTGCAATAAAGCCAGATTGCTCTCATTAAGCTGTAGCCATTGGCCACTCACCTCAGCAATATTAATATCACTATTTAAACCTGCTTCTGCGGTAATTTCCTCTACCAATTCCGCTAGGCTCATATCTTCAAAACTACGACTATGACGTTGCCTCACCAACCTATGTAAAGCATCTTCGGCAAGAACAATAAGGTGTGGCGCACCATCACCATAACGCTCTTCTATAGCTGTAATCTGCCCAATAAAGATAACCTCATCACTTTCTTCACTTAACTGAATTTCTAACTCATCACCAAAAGCCAGTTCGTTAAATCTAAAACTAGGTTCTCCATTACCCGAGTCTGCTGGCCCCCAGTTTTGCAGATTAAGTTCTGCACTGCTTTGTCCTGCTAAAGGAAGCTGAATGCTCAGCTGTAATACTGCCTCATCCAAATCAGTACGCCGATTACCGTTAACAGTAATGCGTGGACGAGCATTGATAACAGGTGCAGTAGCCATTTTAATCTACCTGTAAACGTTCAGCACGTTCAGTCATAAGCTCTAACTGCTGACTGATGCTCTGCGCCATATCCGCGTTACCCGTAGCTGTTTCCATGACGGTTTCAGGCTTTATTTCAGCTGGCTCGGTTACTTCTGCATCAAGCTGGTTAATAATAACTGGCATTAGTTATCCCTTATATCCTGTCTAGCATTGCGTATATTATTTAAACGTTGTTTATCTTGTTCGCTTTGTTGTTGACTATTATCAGACGAAAGTTTTCTCCGAGTTTTAGTCGTTTGACTAAAAGCACCAGGAATACGACTACCTACTGTATCTGACTGACCCTGCTTAAATCCTGCGCTTGCTGTAGTTCCATCCATTTGCCGAACCTCAGAAACAGGGGGGTCATTTTTTGCTATTTGTAATGATTGACCCTTTAACTGACGTACATTTTCTACTCCATTACTCATGGCAGAGCTACGAAAATTTGCAGGGTCTTTTTTTTGTTTTTTTAATGTTTCTAACAGTGTCTGGTTTTCTGTTGTCTGCTGTTTTTTAGCATTACTAACAAAATGAGGTAAAGCTCCCCGCGTAGCTTGTACAGTTGCATCTCGCTCAAATTGATATTTATCTTCTTTAACTGAAAGCCCTAGCTTGGCTCTAAGCGGAATACCTTCTGGAGAAAAAAAGTCCAAGGTTTCATTATAAGTGCCCACCATACCAATAAATTTAAACGCCCCCCATTGAAACCGACAACGTGCAGGAGCTAATAATTTATTATCACTGCCTTCAATGGGCTTCATAAAAGCTTCTGCAATTTTTTGCGTTTGTAAGCGCACATCACTATTAGCAGCGACACCTTCAGACTTTACTGTAGTATCAAACATCAATTCAATTGCAAGAGATGATGAGGATTTATCTATAAACTGAGCAGCAGAACCATTGCCACCACCATTACTATTCGCTTCAAGCGTATTGGCCAAAGCAACTTTTAACGAGGAAGGATTAAACTGCACATTAATATGACTCATTTCATCACTTTCTGAACCATCTCCATTTAAAGGTATCAATTTAGCTTTAGCTAAAGCAGGTACATTATTGATTTCAGCCATTAATAAGCTCCTTATCTTTTACTGAATCAGGACGAGTTAATACCAAACTGTCATGCACTAAATGCAATTCTTCAATAGCAACTGAACTGGCACTCGATGAAAGATCAGGACCTTTAAACTTTGTCGCCATCACATTTCTTATCGTCCAGCGTTGTAGCACTTTAGTGATATCATCAGGTGCTAATACATTAATCTCGCCTTGTAGGCGATAACCATAATTAGCCTGCTGAGTGGTAAATTCAAACCATTTCCATAAATCATCTACCTCTGTCATCCCTCGCTTTAAGACAATAGGAGGAAATGTTGTAATACCTGCCAGTTGAACCTCACCCCAATTACGTCCCCCTTCTTTAATTTTTACAGGACTCATACTGACTTCTAAACCACTCACTTCACTAAAAGCCCCGCCACAAACAAGCTCTGCCATTTTTTCATCTGAATAGAGATTAACTTGAAATCTATGGGCAATAAATTCTTGCATTAGAATCCTTCCCAATTCAGCGATAAGTTATTTTCACCTTGTTGATGACTAAAACTTAATCTAATACGATCGATTGAGAAAGCTGGTGCAATTTGTATTTCATATTTCAATACATTCTCTTCACTCGCCACTTGCTCAATACTATAAGCTTGCCCTGCAACGCCTCCCCTTAATGCTCCCAATTCATGTAAGCGATTAAAAAATTGTTCCAGTAATAATTTAGGTCGGGGGTCTAACGGGTCAAGGCTAAATAAAATGCGTTCCCCCAGACGTAATAATTGTCGTTGTAAAAAACCCATAAACCGCACAAATTCACCTGAACGTTGTGCTGAATCATCTGCAACCGCTTGACCAAATTTTGGGCTATACGGACTAGCTAGTCGTTCATCATCTAAATATGTCCGTCCACCTTGGTAAACCAATATACCTAAACCATGTGTTTCTCGTAATTGTGCAGCAGCCCGATGGTCAATAACAGGAAAGGGTAAGCAATTATCGGCTAAAGCAATACCTGCAATAGATCGCCAAGCACCTAGCCTTTCTGTTTGACTAGTAATTTGTCCTGCCAATAATCCACTTGCACTATAAAGCAGCTCATCTGTTCGTAAATAAGGAAAAATAAACTGAATACGATGCAAACCTTGACTGTATCGGCTATCAGTACGTAGTGTTTTTAAGTCTTTTAAAGCATCTGTTGAAATACTTGGAGCCCCTCGGCTAGCTTGATATTGCAAACCCAAGGTCCATAAACATTGCATATCAGGTCTATATCTATGTATAGGCTCCATAATATTGGCAATGATTTTTTTAGTCTCCCATGGCGTTATTGTCATCAACATTTCATCATTATTTCGACGTTCTCGATGACCATCATCCATAGGCTGTTTTTGACTGCATGGTAAAAATGCAGGTTCTGGGTTTTCTAGTCTGACTCTGGGGATACCTTCCAACTGCTGCGGGATTTGTATGCGTTCTAAATCGGGCATAACGATTAACCCTGCATTCGGGGGTAATAGCGCTAAATGTAATCCCTTTAATGATGAAAAGTCAGTCAGATTACAAAGTACTTCGGGTAAAAAACCATTCTGCCCTTTAGCTTCTGCCACGCGAATAAACCACAGTTTTTTTATTCCTGTCGCCAAGGGATTAGTTTCATTAAAAAAGTCTGCAATCGCATTTGGGGACCAAAAATAATCGGCAGCCAATTCACTTTTATAAGCGGCTTTCCAGCGCCCAGCTTGTGGAAACAAGACTTGAAAATCTGCCAGGCTCACTATGGGAATAGGAATATCATAGAGATATTGTTGCTGTTCTGTGGCTTCTACCTCACCCTTTTGAATGCGTTTTAATGCTTCTGCTTGCTCAACCAAACCCAAAGCACTAATTTCAGCCAATGTATTTGTGTGTAACTGGCTCAGATCAGCCTTGCCACCACAGTGCCCAAGCATAACCACTTCAAATTCAGCGGTCTGCTGGACTGAAGCTCTTGCTTGAGCAAATACACGTTGATCAGCGAGATACATAATAGTTAAACCTACTGCTCATCCATCTCAATGTTTTCGACAGCGAGTACCAGTTCTTCCATCGCTACATCACCGCCCCCTTTTGCAGCCAAAGTAGGCCCAGTCCATTTGGAAGGAAAAGCATTAATCAGTTTCCAAGAGACCACTATTTCAGAGCGGTCTTCACTTTGCAATTGCACAATAACCGTCCTTTTGCCACTATCTACTTTTCCTTCACGTAATTCATTAAGCCATGACCATAAATTAGTTGCGCCAATAACACCTCGTTTTAAAGTGACATCACCTGTTTTATGTATTCCAGGTATTTTGCGTAAATAATTAGTATTTTCATTGCCGTTGCGGTATTCCGCTAAGGTGATCTCGGAACTTAAACCAGAGACCTCAGCAAAACCTGCTTGAAATTCTTTACCAGAACTTTCGCCCACAGAAACTAGAAAGTTAAAAGCTGAGTAGGGTGTTTCACGAAGTATAGGCATTTTCTATATCCTCAATAATTAGATTAATCTGCGGTCTTTTGACCAATACGGAAAATTACGAATTCTGCTGGTTTTAAGGCAGCAACACCAATTTCACAGACTAGCCGGCCCTCATCAAGATCTGCTTGTGTCATAGTGCTTCGATCACATCGTACAAAATAGGCTTCACTAGCTTTACTCCCCAACAACCTTCCATTAAACCATTCGTTATACAAAAAGTTTTCTATAGTGTTGCGTACATTACGCCAGAGTAAATCACCATTTGGTTCAAATACCACCCATTGGGTTGATTTCTCAATAGAGCGTTCAAGGTAGAGGAAAAAGCGTCGAACATTGACATATTTCCATTCGGGATCACTGGCTAAAGTGCGTCCACCCCATACCCTATGACCACGTCCTGAAAAAGAGCGAAGGCAGTTTATACCATTAGGGTTCAATAGCTCTTGTTGAAATTGATTGATCTCTTGAGCAAACCTCAAAGCCCCAACCACAATTTCGTTCGCAGGTGACTTATGTACACCACGGATCACATCGGTATTTGCATACACACCTGCAATAAACCCACCTGGTGGAACGGTGATTTCATTACTAGCCCCCGTAGGATCAGACATAACCACCCAAGGGTAATACAAGGCTAATCGAGAGTCATCGAAATTAGACGCAAAGGCTCTAACATCTGCAATAGCCATATCTTGCTGACTATCAACAACACCGATTCTATATCGCATTTTGCGGCAATGTGCTTGAACTTCAGCTACTACAGCTTGATGTGTTGTTGTATGTGCGGCCGCTGCTGGCGTAATTATGATTGAAATATCTTCTATTTGTTCAAATGAGGCTAAGCCTGTATTCCCTTTTACCTCATCAACTTCACCTCGATAATCTGCAGCCACAGGCGTATCACCATCAATACCACCCGAGAAAGCTCCAGAAACATCAGTTGTACCATCCAATGCCTTTTCATTCATCTGAACAATATAGCGAGGTTCATTTATAGGTGAATATTTACCTTCTATCGCATCAGGGTCAAACAGTGAATACAAGGCATTAAATACATCATCATCGTTGGAGATATTGGCGATAGTAACTGATATAGGCTGAGTCCTTTTTGCATCAGAACCACTTGGTTCAGCAAGTAGGCGTTTAGCTAATGTATTGTCACCCGTAGGTGAAGTTGATATATCCCCAATACTATAAATGATTTCACCATTTATACCTCCTACTCGCACATCCAGATCAAAATTGCGTTGTACAATAATTGACGTGACAGCTTCAGAGACACCAGCCAATGCAACAATAGGCAGATTCACATCACTGCTCACCCCTTCATTTAGTGCTGATTCTAATTTAATTAAAGCGTTGCCATTCTCATCCCTATCAAAGGTTCCAGACAAAGTGGTTGAATCGCCCCAATGAGTTATACCTGAATACGCAGATATATCGCTTGTAGCACTTAAGCTAATATGTGCATGTGTTCCATCGGTAATTACGCCACTACCTGGTGTTTTGATAGTAGCCCTTGATAGAGTAGCACCCGACGGTAACTCTGCAAGATTAACTGCCGGGCCAAAATCTGAAAAACTAGCATCATTATTATCCAGCACCGTACTATTCTGAATAGTTAATACACCCGCCACATTTTGTACTACAGCCTTAATCGTTATAGGCATTTCATTAACGTTAGCATCAAAACTAGCAGCATCAGGTAACTCAGTTTCTGTGGTATATATTGCACTAAGGAATAACAGTTCATTTTCTTTAGGCTCTGTGGTACTTTCAAGACTGAGAATATTTTCACTCTCACGCCATCGAAGTTCCAGTGTGTATCGCCCCATGGCTCCAGGAAATCGACTTGTAAAAGTTAGCTTGCTATCCGTATCCGCCTCTGTCCTTGAAGCTACTGTTGCAGTGCTACCTACATTATTCCTAGCCGCAAGATTAACGTCTTTAGCTACCCGAGCAACATAAAGCTGCTTACCTCCATTATCAAAAAAAGCTTTAGCAGCAAGCGCTGTATAATTCAGCACAGTTGCGCTACCAAAAGTTAATGGATTAGCATCACCATACACGCGAGAAAACTCTCCATAGCTAGTCAATACCTCGGGCGTCCCTCGTAACGGCCCTTGTCGTGTAGGGCCAACAATACCAGCAACACTGGTACCTACGCCTTGTATAGATTTTGAGCGATAGCTCGTTTCTTCAACAAAGACTCCTGGTGCTAAATACTCTGGCATGACTATATGCTCCTATTAAGTTTATTTAATAATCAAAAATGCATCCGAATTAGAACTTGTTAACCGTTGGCTCGTCCCTGTTTTAAAGTCAAAATCAATGCTGTCCTTAAATGCATTATCATCAATTTCTTTTATTTCAACACTGACAAAATCATCAGGTTGATGCCATTGCTCTCCGCTTGCTGACTGCAATGCAGAAATAGATAATTTACAACGATAAGGGGGGCGAATCTCACCTTCTTTTTTTGGGAAAGGTAATGCAGAAAAAACCAACCTAAAATCACCATGAATATCTGCCTGGGCACTATAACTGCGAGTACCTGTGGTATGTTTTAAAGTTACTTCACAAGTAATTATTGCCCAAGAAGCGACTTTGCCATCATTCCATTGAAGGCATCCTTCCAAACCACCTAAACTTCCCATTTTTGACCCTAGAACAGAACGGTATAACTTCACCTCATGGCCTTTTGCTGAAGCATCTTTTACATCAACAAAATTACCTACATTAGTTAGATGGAACTCTCTGGGGTTGATATGGAATTGTTTATCAAAAATAAAACCACTGACTCTATAACTCTCTTCAATCGGTCGATTAAGTAGTGTTTCAGCATCCGACTTACCTTGTACATTCTTCATACTCAGGTTATTTGCTGCTGTTCGTCGCCACAACACAGTAACCCCCGGCTTATGAGTCAATGAAAGGTCTGAAGGAGTTCTATCTACAGCTAAAATATTTTCTTGCTCAAGTTTCGAGGGTGCATCAATCAAGCTAATATTTAGACTATTGGCAAAGCCATTAGCAATAACCCTTGATTGTTGTAGTATTGGTCCACTTCCTTCCACCCAATGAACCAAATCGCTGGCATGCTGAGCAAGTGTTTCAAATCGATTAATCTCATAAGGGAAACTCATGATGAACCACCCTCACCCATTGGCATAACAATAGATCCAATACGTGGATGATTTTCTGACCAGTCTGGCGCTTCCAATCTAGCCGTTTTAATAATATAGGGACTAGAAAGCATATAATTACGCGGCAGGTTCTCCCAAAGCCGCATTAAATCTTCAGAGCTCATATCCTCTGGTATAACCTGGACTACATTGTTTTCACCCCAACTACTATCACGCTCAACCAAACTGGCACTATCTAACTCAAGACCTCCTCCGATTTGCTGCATAGCCCAAGCGAGCAAGTCTACCTCGCCAATAGCAGAGGAAGCCCAGCCAATAATTAGTATATGTAAGTTCACGGGGAGTTCTGGTTTAGCAATACCTGTTGCACTAGTAGAAGGGATATAACGACCACGACCATGAGGGTCAATAGAAATACGATGAAGATAAATACCAACTGAGTGAGTACCTGGCTCTCCTTTAATATCATCACTACCTAAGATAACGACACCCGCACCATCCAAAAGAGTATCCCCACTGGCATCATCAAGACAACGCCGTAGATGATTCTCCAATGCTGAGAGTAAACCATAGATTGCACTATAGTTAGCCATGAAATCTCCAATTGATAAAGCAAATAATTACAAACCACTCAATTTATCAGGCATCCATTTTTCTTAAAAAGTAACAACAGAAAACTGCTATTACTACTGAAACCTTGTATTCGATATTATGCCCATTAAATGAGATAGTCAAGAAATACTCTAACGTTCTTTATCAACTTATTTTTAATGGTTTTTCACTTGTCTGGTATATTTTTATACCA
>ENA-OSET01001239-OSET01001239.1-sediment-metagenome-genome-assembly--contig:-NODE-1239-length-26764-cov-3.753363_pt1 | contig 26764 bp, 28 predicted proteins | sample MGYA00237882_ERZ534229 | MGnify/ENA primary metagenome ERZ534229 (study PRJEB26408, sample SAMN06266212) | sediment metagenome | isolation source: Hudson Canyon methane seep mesocosm | place... | reverse complement strand
TGCTGAAAGTTTTACGCATCAAAAGGTTGGTGCTGAGGAGGAGTATGAAAAAATAGTACTGGTGTGTATAAATAAATGTGAAGGGCTTGAGCTAGGTCCAATGCGCTTACGTAAACTGTTTTTAGGTATGCCGGTTAAAGAAGGGCAACACTACTTGAAGCCTTTAGTGAATGTATCTGACAAGCAGCTCGAAAATGTGTTTTATCAATCGATTGTGGCGATGTCTCGCAAGTCCTTTCAGGCAAAGACCTTGATGCAAAAATTACGCTTTGCTTTTAAGACCCCTTCTCAATTTGAGAAGCAGTCTTTATTGTTAAAGCATTTACAAAAAGCTCCCGCATCGATTACTTATATGTGGCAACATGATGCTGAGCAACTTGAGTCTATCCATATCATTCGAACCCTATGGAAAGGGATTTACCTTGAAAACTAAAACGCGGCCACTACGACAGCAAATTTTTCGCATTGCACTTATTGGGCAGATGCTGATATTTACTGGCTTGTACTTTGTACTGGATGCTTACGTTTCAAATATTCTCATTGATAATTACATTGATAGTGCGCGTTCGAGTGCGCTGGAAACTGCAGATGCCTTGTTGCGTTACAAAACCCTGGATTCCGAGCTTGAAATACTCACTGCGCTTGATGGGATTATGTTAAAACCCAGGGTGGTGTATGTGGCGCTGGTGTTTGATGGTCAATATTACTTGCCCGAACTATTATCAGCCCTCTCTGATGTGAATTTTGTTGAAGACCAGACTCTCTTTGCGCATGGCGACCAGACTTACTTTCTCAGTATGCCCTTTGAATATGGAGACCAACTGGCATTTTTAAGCCTGGGTTATGATGAAATTGCAATCCAGAAAACTATTTTCATGAGCCGCCAGGCTATTCTGGTTTCCATGTTTCTGGCAGCCATTGTGAGCTTCATATTTGTTTATTTTTTTAGTCATCGCTTAACCAAACCGTTATTGGCACTAACTTCAGCCTCACATGAAATTGCACAAGGCGCTTCGGAAGGTAAACTTCATATTGATACAGGGATTGAAGAGTTACGTGTTTTATCCAATTCATTGGAAGATATGCACCGCAAACTCATGTCTCGCAACCGGCGTTTAAAGCATCTTGCTTCAACGGATGCCTTAACGGGTATTCCAAATCGCATGGCCTTTAGTGATTTTTTAAGTAAAGAAGTGGCGAGCAATGTGACTGAAGGGCGCTTTGCCTTAATTATGATTGACGTGAATAAATTTAAGGAAGTGAATGATAACTATGGTCATGTTGTGGGTGATCACGTCATCAATGAGATTGCCAAGCGTTTAAAAAGTGTTTGTCGGGAGAAAGATCTACTTGCACGCATTGGTGGAGATGAATTTGCATTAGTATTACACAATGCCTCGGAAGGTCGAGTTCAACACTTTTGCCGATTGCTAAACCAGCGGGTCGGCGAAAGTATTCAGATGAATGAGTTGGAATTGAAGGTCAGTGTCAGTGTAGGCGCGACCTTAATTGATAATGTACTCTCGATAGAAGATGCAATTCATCAAGCTGACATGGCAATGTATGAATCTAAACGTAAGCATGAACCCTTTGTATTGTTTGGCATGCAATCATTTGGTTTGAGTCTGCGAGAAAATCTGATCAAGAAAACCTTGAAGTCAGCGCTTGAGAATGATCTGAATGCCTATGCAAAATTAGGCTTGTTCGTACATTACCAACCTACGTTCAAGGTGTACGATTTCAAATTAACCCGAGTAGAAGCATTGCTACGCTGGGAACATGCTGAATTTGGTAATATACCCACAGAGCAATTTATTTCGATTGCTGAATCCGAACAAATGATTCAAGGCATGACTGACTTTGTACTCAGTGTCGCTGCAGAACAGGCTCGCGACTGGGAAGAGCTGGGGCATGCACTGGCTGTTTCAGTCAATATCTCGGCTATTGACCTACAAGACCCTAACTTTGAACAACGGCTTATGCGAGTTTATGAACGTTATCAGATCCCTTATCACTTGATTGAACTGGAAGTGAGCGAGCAGGTTTTACTGGCTGACCTGAATGGCATTTCAGCATTATTAAGCCGTTTGAAGCATAAAGGGGTACCGGTGATTATTGATCGCTTTGGCAGTGGTAATTTAAGTGCTGATGCTTTTCAGGGTTTAGCGGTTCAATCGCTTAAAATTGACCGAAGTTTTGTGATGAGCATGTTAAAGAGCCCTAGCCATAAAACCCAAGTCGAAAATGCGATAAAGCTGGCACACCAATTAGGTCTAAGTGTGATTGCTGACGGTGTTGAAAGCGAACAAGTCATTAGTATGCTGAGTGATGCCGGCTGCGATGAAGTGCAAGGCTTTCACTTTAGTCGTCCTGTGCAAGCCAGCTTTATTGAAAACAACTTTTTGAATGAGTTTTAGCATTTATCTTACAGAACCTTCAATGTATGATAGCGCGCAATACATGGGTTTGCGCCCAGCGAGATAACTTAACTGAAGTGGAAATAAGCAACGATGGCAATCAAATCTGATAAGTGGATAAGACGCATGGCACAAGAGCAAGGCATGATTTCGCCTTTTGAGCCAGGTCAGGTGCGAGACGGTCAAGATGGCCGTATTATTTCTTACGGCACATCAAGTTATGGTTACGACGTACGTTGTAGTAGTGAATTCAAGATTTTTACCAATGTTCACTCAGCTACCGTAGACCCGAAAAATTTTGATGAGAAAAGCTTTGTCGATATTGATAGCGACGTGTGTATTATTCCACCAAACTCTTTTGCTTTGGCGAGAACGGTTGAATACTTCAAAATACCCCGTAGTGTATTAACGATTTGCTTGGGTAAATCGACCTACGCACGTTGCGGTATTATCGTTAACGTCACGCCGCTTGAACCTGAATGGGAAGGCCATGTCACGCTAGAGTTTTCCAATACGACGAACCTTCCTGCAAAAATTTATGCCAATGAAGGTGTTGCCCAGATGTTATTCTTTGAGTCAGACGAAGAGTGCGAAACCAGTTACCGGGATCGTGGCGGTAAGTATCAGGGCCAGCAAGGTGTCACACTGCCAAAAACCTAGGGCTATTTAGAAAATCGAGGCGTAAGATGGAACAAGAAGGGGTCATCAAATACTCTCTCGATTTTAAAAACCAAGCACTAAGCCTGCCGGATAAAACACTTACTGCACTCAACACCTGTCGAATGGTCATGATACAACAGGCTTTATTGGGGCAAGATGCGCAGCGTTATGCGGGCTATGGCTTTGGTAATATTTCTCTGCGTTGTACACCCTCTTCTTCAGCATTTTTTATAAGCGGTACGCAGACGGGCCATGAAACTAAACTTTCGAAAACCCACTTGGCTTGCGTTACCGAGATTGATATTGAACAAAACACCCTAATAGCTCAGGGCGAAACGGAGCCTTCGTCGGAAGGCATGACGCATGGTGTTTTGTATCAGCAAAGTGAAAAAATACAGGCCGTTGTACATGTACATTCGCCTGAAATTTGGCAACATGCCGATGCATTGAATTTGCCCTCAACCTCTGAAACTATCCCTTATGGTACACCTGAGATGGCCCGCGCTGTACAGAAGCTCTGTTCGAAGCTAATGTTAAATAAACCCTATTTACCGATAGTGTTTGTAATGAAAGGCCATGAAGATGGGGTCGTCGCTGCGGGCGCATCATTAGCGCAATGTACGAAAGCTTTACTTGAATACCTCAGTTTATCGACCCGATAAGCTGAAACAGACCACGGATTAATTCATGAATAAACAGAAATTCCAAAAGAAACTTCAATCGCTAAGTGCCTGGCGTGAACGTGCGTTTATCCTGTCTTTGGCAGAGCGCGCATTACCAAATGCAGCCTTATATATACAGAGCTTTGATGCGGATGACAGTGATTATGTTCCGCTTGCTGAAATTATCGAGAATGCTTGGCAGCATTTAATTCGAGAGCCGGATGAAGAACAACTGATTGCGCTGTTAGATCAAGTTATGGCGTATGTACCTGAAACAGAAGACAGTGAACACTATGGCGCATTACCCACAGCCGACTTCTTGGCGCTTCTAGAGCAAGCTATGCTTGGTGGTTTAAATGAAGAAAAACGCCGAGCCCTCGATGCCAGCCAGACTTCAGTAAGTACAGTGCTGCAGTTTATTGATTTCTCAGAAGGTGATGACTTGAGCGAGAATCAGTTAATTAAACTCTATGACTCTCATCCTTTAGTTGAACGTGAGTTTTCTTTTCAGTCAGAATTAAATGATATTTTACGTGCTGCCTCACACCCTGGTGAAGAGTTGATTTCAGAGCTGCGAGCGCTGGCACAGGATGAAGGTGTGAGTAATATTGGTATTAGTCTAAACTAAGAAGTAGACGAAGGATAAATTTGGGGGGTAGGTTTGTCCCCCGCTTCGGTCACTAATGCTTGGACTGGAACAAAAAACTCTCTATTTACAGGAGAATGCATCATGCCAAAAACAGCCTCATGCCTGGTGATCTTCGGTGCCTTTGGTGATTTGGCGCAGCGTAAACTCTTCCCCTCTCTTTACTACCTCCAGCAAAACAAACTACTAGATGATGATTTTCAAATCATTGCGTTAGCTAGGCGGAATGAAAGTGATGCTTCCTTCCGTGCGCTGGTTAGCAAATCCTTACAAGGCTTTATTCCAAAGGGAATGCATGAAGCAAAGGTTGAGACGCAACTTCTCAAATGTATCACTTTTATCAAACTTAATTTTTTGGAAGAAGCGGAATACCCTGCACTTCACGCTACCTTAAAGACACAGATGTCAGGTGGTGTTATTTACTACTTTGCCACGGCGGCGACTTTATATGCGCCGGTTTGCGATTTACTGTCGGGTTCTGGCTGTCTGGATAAAAAAAGCCGAGTGGTGGTGGAAAAACCTATTGGTTACAATTTAAAGTCAAGCAAGGTGATTAACGATGCATTGGCAAATCATTTTAAAGAAAGCCAAATTTTTCGAATCGATCATTACCTGGGTAAAGAAACCGTACAAAATTTACTGGCACTACGCTTTGCAAATTCTTTATTTGAGTCCCAATGGCACCATAAACATATTTCTCATGTTGAAATCACCGTAGCTGAAACAGTCGGTATAGAAGGGCGTTGGGATTACTTCGACCGTGCAGGTCAAATGCGCGATATGATGCAAAGCCATCTGTTGCAGCTATTATGCTTAATCGCTATGGATCCGCCGAATAATTTGTCTGCAGATACAATTCGCGATGAAAAAGTAAAAGTACTCAAGGCCTTGGCTTTTTTTCCTGAAGAAAAATTTGAGCCGTTTATTGTTCGGGGGCAGTATCAGGCAGGAGTAGTCGAGAACCAAAAAGTACCGGCTTATCTTGATGAATCGGGTGCGGTTGCCAATAGTACCACCGGTACTTTTATTTCGGTAAAAGCTGAAATTCAAAATTGGCGCTGGCAAGGTGTGCCATTTTACCTACGTACGGGTAAGCGTTTACCTGAGAAAATCACTCAGATTGTAGTTCACTTCAAACCTACCGCGCACTTTATCTTTGACGCTGACCAGCAACAAAGTGCGAGTAATAAACTGATTATCCGTATTCAACCGGATGAAGGTATTAGCCTGCAAATCATGAGTAAAGACTCTGGTCTTGAAAAAGGCATGCGACTGAAACAGAGCCCGCTGGATATCTCTTTTTATCAAGTGGGCCAGCATATTCCTGATGCGTATGAACGTTTAATTTGGGAGGTGATCAAGGGTGAGCAATCGATGTTTGTTCGTCGGGATGAAGTAGAAGCGGCCTGGGTATGGTGTGATCATTTGATGGACTTACTGGCAAGAAGTGATGGCGTTCCAAAACCTTATAATTCTGGTTCCTGGGGGCCAGTTGAATCGAATGAATTGATGGCACGAGACGGGAGAGCTTGGCATGAGTGAGATGGGGAAGAATCAGAGCTATTGCCACCCTTATGCGGAGATATCTCGAATGTCGAGGGATATTGATGAGCAAGGTAAACGCTTAGCGAAAGATGTCGCCAATCGTTTATTCCAGGTTTTAATGGAAAAACCACGGGCTAGTTTGGCAGTATCCGGTGGCGCAACGCCCATTACATTTTTTCAGGCCTTGTCAAAGTTTCGGCTCGACTGGACCCGCATTGATGTACTTCTCGTGGATGAACGCTGGGTGCCGGTGAGTGATTTAAGTAGTAATGAAGCCTTGGTGAAAAAGTACTTACTGCAAAATGAAGCGCGTACCGCCAAGTTTATACCTATGAAAACTAAAGCTGAAACGCCTGAGGAGGGTTTGTCTGAGTGTGAGGCTAATATGGCAAAACTGTCTTTGCCGCTTGATATCGTTGTGCTGGGAATGGGGTTAGATGGACATACGGCATCATTATTTCCGGATATGCCAAATCTGGCTGAAGCGCTAGCAGAAGATGCGCCACGCTGTATTGTTGCTAGGCCAGAAAGCGCCGAGTTTCCACGTATGTCTCTCAGTGCTCGTATGATATATGGTGCATCACTCGTTATATTACATCTTGGCAGCTTCTCCAAGAGAGCGGTCCTACATGAAGCTTATAGGCTAACAGATGCCAAAGAAGATGCTATGAAAATGCCTATATGGGGCGTTGCAGGCAAAACTGATCTTGAGATTTATTGGTGCAGGACGGATGAAGAAAATGTGTTATTTGATAAGCAAATGAGTCATTTGGATAAGGAGTCGCCTAAATGAAGCAATTCTCAGCTCAGAGCCTCAATGATGTTCAGCGACTGCTCAAACACAGCACGATCATGCCGGTTATTAGTCTTTCTGAACGTTCGCTCGCGATACCTCTAGCGCGTACTTTGTATGATGCGGGGCTTCGAACTTTTGAAATAACGTTACGCAGCACATGTGCCTTGGACGTTATTAGTGATCTTCGCCAAGCGTTACCTGATGCCACAATAGGTGCAGGAACGGTACTTATGCCGGTTCAAGTAAAGCAAGTAAAGGCGGCGGGAGCCCAGTTTATTGTGACACCGGGTATAAGTGATATGTTGTTGGATACCTTGATAGAAAGTGGGCTCGCGACCATTCCTGGAATAATGAGCCCCTCCGAGCTTGTTCAAGGTTATCAACGCGGTTTACGTTGCTTTAAGTTTTTTCCCGCAGAACAGGCGGGTGGTATAAATATGCTAAAGGCATTTCAGGGACCGTTTTCTGATGTCAGTTTTTGTCCAACAGGCGGTTTAACAATGGATAACTTTACCGACTATCTGACATTAAAAAATGTCCCTATTGTCGGTGGCACATGGCTAACGCCAAGTGAGTTGCTTGAGCGACAAGCCTGGTCAGAAATATCCACGCTAATACATCAAACACATGAAAAGATGAAAGGCGAATGAGCAATGAATAAAGCCATTCAAAGCGTACTAAAGAATATTACGCTTCGTAGTCAGGACACACGGGCGGCTTACCTTGAACGTATGCAAACTCAGGCTCAAAACTGTCCACCTAGAACCACTCTTTCATGTGGCAATTTTGCTCATGGCATCGCCGCATGCTCGCCACAAGACAAACAGCAGTTACGCATGATGAACCATGCAAATATTGCCATTATCTCCGCCTATAATGACATACTCTCAGCCCACCAACCCTACCAGAGTTATCCTGAACAAATTAAACGCAGCTTGCATGCCGTCGGTTCAACCGGGCAGTTTGCAGGCGGGGTGCCAGCGATGTGTGATGGGGTGACCCAAGGCCAGGCCGGTATGGATTTAAGCTTGTTTAGCCGTGATATTATTGCTATGAGCACCGCCATATCCATGAGCCATAATCTGTTTGATGGTGGATTGTGTTTAGGTATTTGCGACAAAATTGTACCGGGTTTACTTATGGGGGCACTTTCCTTCGGGCACCTACCTTTTGTCTTTGTGCCCGCAGGGCCAATGCCCTCGGGTTTACCGAATAAAGACAAGCAGAAAGTTAGACAAGCTTACGCCGCGGGCAAGGCCAGTAAACAACAGCTACTAGACGCTGAGCTTGCGTCTTACCACAGCCCCGGCACCTGCACATTTTATGGCACTGCCAATAGTAACCAATTACTAATGGAGGTAATGGGGCTACATTTACCTGGCGCCTCATTTATAGCTCCCGACTCGCCTTTAAGACAGGCATTCACGGCAGAAGCCGCTCTTAGGGTTGTTAAAAACAGTCGTTTAGGCAATGACGCAGAAGGCATACCTTTATATAAAATAATCAGCGAAGCATCGATTGTGAATGCGATGGTGGCCTTGCTGGCGAGTGGTGGCTCAACAAACCACACGATGCACTTGATTGCTATCGCCGCGATGGCAGGCATCCAAATAAATTGGAGTGACTTTGCTGAGCTGTCAGCTAATGTGCCCTTACTGATGCGTGTTTACCCTAATGGACAAGCTGATATTAATGATTTTCAGGCCGCTGGCGGTATGCCTGTACTATTTTCTCATTTACTTGAACGCGGTTTGCTAAGTGAGTATGTATATACCGTAATGGGTGAAGGTCTATCCGCTTATTTGGATAGCCCTGTTTTAATGAATGACAAATTAGCGTGGCAGCGTCAGGCGCTAGTTAGTCAAAATCCGTCTGTATTGTGCAAAGATACAGCATCTTTTGAAGAAAATGGTGGCTTGGTCTTGTTGCAAGGCAACTTGGGACGGGCAGTAATGAAAATCTCTGCGCTTGATCCTCAGCACCGCTGCGTGAATGCCCCTGCAATTGTTTTTGAAAACCAGAATGATGTCATACAGGCTTTTGAGCAAGGCGAGTTGGATAAGGACTGTATTGTTGTACTGCGTTTTCAGGGTCCTAGAGCAAATGGTATGCCTGAATTGCATAAACTCACCCCTGCTTTAGGCGTCTTGCAAGACAAAGGCTATGCGGTTGCATTAGTCACAGACGGCCGTATGTCGGGTGCGTCGGGTAAAATTCCAGCCGCAATTCAATTATGGCCCGAAGCCGCTCGAGGTGGCGTGTTAGCCAAATTGAAAAATGGTGATCAACTTAGTTTAAATGCTGAAAAAGGGCTGCTTCATGTAAACCTCAGTGATGAAACACTTAATGAACGCATCGCGATAAAACCTAATTTAAGTATCAATCATTTCGGTTTAGGGCGAGAATTATTTGGTAACTTCAGACAAAATGTCAGTCATGCAGAACAAGGCGCTATGAGTGTTTCTGCTGTAGAGTGATGCAGTGAATCACAAACGATGAGTAAAAACGGTGGGTAGTAGTCTTATTTCTATTTTTTTATTGTTTGTTTTAATGACATTCGTCGCCTTTCCAGAAAACGTGATTGCTGATGACAAGCAATTAAAGCGGCATAGTCTTTCATTTGAATGGAGTAGAGATAAGCAAACTTTCTCTGCTTATCAAAAAACACAAAAGATAGAGCCTAAAACGGGCCTTGTACAATATGCTTACCAGTTAAATGAAAACTGGTACATTGAAAGTGCATACTGGAAAGGAGATGAAGCGCTTCAAAGTACTAAGCGCTTGTCTCTGGAAAAAAACTTGTCTGGACTGAATATTGGCGTTAATTATGTTTTTCCAGAATCAGAATGGTGGTGGGCTTTGGGCTTACAAACTAGCCATGATGACACCCGATTAAATTTGGAGGGTGCAAGTGGTGATATCTTTGAGGAACAATTATCGAGCAAAGAGTTATTTTTTACGTTTGGAAATGAATACGCCTGGCAACATTTTTCTTTAGCTCCCTCATTTAGTTTGGCTTATCAGCGTAGTGAATCTGAAACCAGAAAGGATATTCTAGTAAACAGTATACGCGTGAGAGATATTCAGGTTCAGAGTGACCACGGCGCTTATGCATCGACCTCTCTGGCTGCTAGCTATTTATCTGATACGATAAACGGCATACTACTCTCGCCCTCCTTGAGTATTGGTTGGACTGAAGCGATTTTGGGAGATGTGGTTAATACTCGGCGACTTGAAGCCAAGAGTAACCGAGTCTACGAAAGTCCTAACCAGCAACAGGAACTTAATGATACTTCCGGTTCAGGTTTTATCTCTGTTTCACTAATGCTAATTGTCAGTGATTATTATTCAAGCATCTCTTATACCGAATCTTTGGGCCTAGAATTAGACTCAAGTTCACTTAGTTTACAAATTGGTCTGGATTTTTAAACATGGTAAATCTACAAAAGATAAAGCGATTCAAAATTTTTATATTGTCATTATATTTTGTTTGCCTGCCTGTCAATGCAGAGCTTTTTTGGACCTATGAAAAAGATCAACAAACAGGCTTTTTACTTGGTTCGGTACATTTTGCCAGCCGTGACTTTTACCCTTTAAATAAACAGGTGATGAGTGCGTATGAGCAGTCTTCAGTGCTAGTGGTGGAAGTTGATGAGCAAAAAACACCGGAAGCACAACGTCAGGCGCTACTCAAAAAGTATGGTTTTTACCCAAACAATGAAACGTTGCATGACCATCTTAAACCAAAAACACTTAAGCTGATTGAAGGGTTGCTGAATGAATTTAACATCCCTTTAGATAATGTGAAAAACTATCGCCCAGCTTTATTAGCGATTACATTGACTGCCTTTCAAGCAGAAAAACTGGGTTATCATGCCAATCAAGGCATCGATACTTACTTCTTGCAAAAAGCGCGCTACAAAAAAAACATACGACAGATCGAAGACTTCGACTTTCAAATGGCCTTACTTGGCAAATTGCCTGAAGATGATGAAATACTCCAAGCCAGCTTTCAGGATATGAGTGATTATAAAGCAACCTGGGGTGCCATGATGAGTGCATGGCAGACAGGGGATGCCAAGGAGCTTTATAAACAAGCGATTGGGGACCCTTTGAATGACTACCCCAAATTAGTCCCTTTTTTTGACGTATTGTTTTTCGACCGGCACCCACGCATGGTCGCAAGCGCCGAACAATGTGTGAGTAATAAAGAAACCTGCTTTATTGTTGTTGGTGCTGGCCATATGCTCGGTGAAAAAGGTATTGTGGCTGAATTAAAACGGCGGGGATTTGTAATTAAGTCGCTGAGCCAAGAGTAAGTATGTGATAATTTAGAAAGTTAAACATTAGAACTTTAACAATGAACCCTGCACTTTGACCATACGCTCACCAATGAATGGCCTTCGAGTTAGGCTCGAAGGTGCGGGTATTATGTAAAATCAGAGTCGAAGTACATATGGATATTAAAATAGAACTCAACGGTCTCATTGAAGATGCAGAAGTAATAGCATTATACCGTGCAAATGAGTGGTCTTCAGCTGACAAACCCGAACAGCTTCTTCCAGCACTAAGGAACTCACATACTCTAGCTACAGCACGTATTGCAGGGAAGTTGATTGGCTTAGGCAATGCAATATCTGACGGTCACTTAGTTGTATATTATCCGCACATGCTGGTTCATCCTTCACATCAAGGTCATGGTATCGGTCGTAAAATGATGGAAGCCATGCAATCTGTATATAATGGTTTTCACCAGCAAATGCTCACCGCTGATGGAGAGGCTATAGCGTTTTATAAAGCGATGGGCTTTGAGCGTGCGGGGAAAACTGAACCGATGTGGGTATATGCAGGAACTGAACATTGAATGCACAAAGCCAATCAAACCCGGCTTGCTCCGGCACTTACTGGCGACGTTGGTAATTATTGAAATTTTACAAAGTGATGGACAGACCAAATGGCCCGTTCATAACACTGTTATATTCTCTCAGGTTTAGCTACCGCAAGGGTCCAATTATGAATATGAATAAAGCAAAAAAACGTATAGCAAAACAAGTTAAAAAAGGCTTCAATGGTTATCCTCAAATTTCCCTAGAGTACTTTGGTAAAACGTCGGATTCTGCAACTGAAGTCGTTATTTCATTCACTTTGGAAGAGGGCGCTGAACCACAAGAACAAAAGCTTGTGAGTGAAAATGACGCTCGAGAAGACGAAACAATTCAATCGACTTTAGTAAAAATAATTGAACGAGCTAATGCTAATACAGTGACTCAAACCGATGGTGTTTCGACCATTAGCTTAAAGTGATTGTAGCGTTAATTAATCGCTAAGGATGGCGGCCGTCCTAAGTAAGAGGGGTTTTACCTAATTAGTTCGTGCCTATCCCTATCGCTCACACAAAAATATAAGTCGTGAGTTTATTTAGGGCGTTATAACACTTCAAGTAAAGCTCGCCGATATAAACCTGTATCTGGAACAATCCCCACACGTTGTAACTCTATTTCTAATGCTTGAAGGTCCGCTTTTAAGTCATTCAGCGTTAAATCATTATCATCCAGTTCATATAACTGGATAGAGCCTTGTAAATTAAAATATTGAATGATCAAAGCATTTTGATTTTTCGATTCTATCGCAGGTTTAAGCTTTGCTGATTGACGATAAATTGCATTCAACTCTTGCTTCAGCTGCCATACATATAACACTTCATGCATATAAGGGTGTAAGCGATTTTTGTAAACCACACTTATCACCACAGCAACTGCAAAAATCACACCGAATAGGTTTAATAAAAAGTTAGACCCCTCTGGTTTACCAATCACTTCTATCAACAAAGTAGAAATACTCAACGCAATCACTAGCATTGATATAACTACCAGCAATATGACGTGCTTCAGATGACTTCGGTAAATTTTTTTATCTATGTGTTGAAGTTGCATTAATCTAGGGCTCTGCGTTGCCGTTACTAGTTAAACTCAGGAAGCATCAAGAATAGCATTGCAAAGCGGTGGTAGATATAGGTTAACCTTAGATCATGCCTTGGGGCGGATTCTCTGAATCAATATTCAAGGTCATTGTTTCACCATTACGGTCCACTAAAATATCCATGTAACCCTCAGAAGAAAACAACACGATTTTTAGTTGCTCATAACTCTCAATATCTTTTAAAGGTATATTGTTAAGCGATATGATTTTATCATTCAGCTGTAAACCAAATACTTTACCTACAGTTAAAAAAGAGCCGTTTTCGACCTGATAATCACATCGGCCTAAGTCATCACATTTATAGAGCAAGCCCATATCATGGAGCATGAGTTCAGGTTTGTCTTGATAATTCTTTAGGAAAAAGTCCAGCATTTCAGGGCTTAATGAGGTAAATAAATCTTTCGCCAAGTGGTCATAGGCTCTTCGTTGCAACACCTCCTCAGTAATATCAGGCACGAGTAAGGTGATTTTGTCGTTAAATTTTACGCGCTTGCTTTTGGCAACTTGTACATCAATTACAGCATGTTTAATGGATGTATTTTCTGTGTGAGCTATTTCTGTCGTAGGCACTTCAAGAATTTCAGGTTGCGCGTCCTTTGGGTTCACTGCTGAAATTTCAGTCGGTGCAGGCGTTTGTACTTGCGTAATTTTTTCTTCAATACTAATGTTATATTTAGTAGGAATGTATATACATAGTGCGGCTACAGCAAAGATTGATAGGCTTAGTATTATTTTTTTCATTCTTTATTCTCCTGAATAAATAAATTGGTGCTGAACTAAAACTACAAGGCTTAACTTGCGAAACAGGCCTCAGCACCAAAAACTTTATTATTATGTTTTGTTATTATTGAACATTGTCATACGACATAGCTTATTTGGTATAAGTCTTCTGAAAAGCTTGTGTGAACGAGCCATCCTCTTCAACTACATACGTGGTTAAAGTAAAGTTAGCACCATCCACATAACCATGCATAAAGCCTAATTTTCCAAAACTTTCCCATTGACGGCTGTGCCAAGTGAACCAGCGCTTGGTGCTATTACTTTTTGCACCAGTACCTGTAATCACGAATGAAGTCTTAGAACCGCAGTCATCTGTTTTGGGGTTGATAATTTGCTGGGCATGTTCGTGGCCATTAAATACAAAGTCGGCCCGTTCACATAATGCTTCTTCTATAAACTCTTTATTTGGCCCTTGCCCCTGAGGCTTGATGTCATAAGCACTTAAACCATTAGACACATATAAGTGGTGAGCAAAGGCAAACTTCCAGGTCTTATCTGAGGCATCCATGGTCTGCTGAACCCAGGCTTTTTGCTCTTGAACAAACTGGCCTCTAGGTGCCCAATAGCCTGACTCAGGCAGGTAAGCTCCCATTGGGTTTGAGTCATATACTACGAACAAGGCATCTTCTGTTTCTCCACCATAATAGCGGGCAGGCATGTTCCATTTGTCACTGTTTTCTGTGTAGGCAACTTCATAATTACCCCGGTAGTTATAACCGCCGTCACCTGCAAATAATAAGGTTGTGTCATGGTTTCCCATGGCCATAAAGAATGGAAAATTCAGAGTTTGGTAAGGTTTTTCAAACTTATCCTGAAATTGCTGGTCAGTTGAGCTATTTGGGCCTTTTTCATAAATATTATCGCCTAGTCCTACTGCAAAGTGGCAGGCTTGCTGATCAGTACAAACTTGCTCAATAGCATTAGAAACAAGGTACTGCCCCTGTAATCCTGTTCCACCATCACCTAAAATAATAAACCCTGTTCCGGCATTCGCTACACCGGCACCACATAACAACAGAGCTGACAGTCCTTTAAGGTAGTTCTTAGCTTGCTTTTTTATTTTCATTTGTTTAATTCCTCTCTTAGAGATATTGTTATTATTCAGCCTCAAATTGAGCTGGTTTGCAGAGTTTAAATGAAGTGCTGGGGCAAGAATGTGGATTCGAGGCCATCTTTTTTGCCAAGCCGGCCAAACAAGCATTAATGTGAACTACAAACTAAGAAAACCATAAGGATGAGAAAGAAGTACCATGCGTGAAGGGACTTTTTCAGCAAGCTATGTCAATACGCTTATCACTACGGCGCTTGCTCTAGGTGTAAATCGAGCAGAGCTACTGCAAGCAGCTTCGTTGACGGACGCTGAATTATCAATGCCCTCAAAGCGCATCACAATGTGCAAAGTGGCCACACTTTTTCACGTAGCTAAAGCGCTTTCATGTCGACCTGGTTTTGGTTTAAGCGTGGGTAAACACATCACACCTTCTTCATTTGGGGTGCATGGCTATATGCTAATGAGCTGTAAGAATGTGGCTGAAGTGATTGAACTATTACCTACTTATGAAAAAATAGTGACAGATATCGCCACTTGTCATTCAAAACCTTTAAATAATGAATTTAAAGTTAGCTGGCGCACAGAGATTAAAGATCTAGATTTCAAGCTTAACATCTCGGAAGCGATACTCTCAGGCTGGCATTTTTTTGGACGTAGCCTGACAGCCAATTCAATGACCTTCAAAGAAGTATGTTTTGAACATGAGCGACCTAAATATTTCGCTAAATACGAAACCTTGTTTCAATGCCCTGTCAAATTTAATCAAGCAGAAAGCTCAGTATTAGTGCCTAGGTCGTATTTGGAGTTTCCCGTTAAACAATACGACCCTGAGCTTCAAGGCTTAATGAAAGAAAAGGCCAAAATACTACTTCAGAAAATTGAGTCAAACGGACATTGTAGTCAGCAAGTAGAGCATTACCTACATAACAACCTGGCCTACCTGCAGCCTTCAATACTACAAGTTGCAGAGGCGATGAATATGAGTGAACGTACACTCCGGCGACGCTTGAAAGAAGAAAACACAACCTTTAAGGCTTTATTAAATAATTGCCGAAAAGATGAAGCAAAGCTTTATCTGGAAGATATGTCTTTATCCTTAACGGAAGTGGCAAATTTGTTGGGCTATGAATCACAAGGCTCTTTTACCCAAGCCTGTAAAGGCTGGTTTGAAGTAACGCCATCCCAGCTTAGAAAAAACCTCTAAAATACTTAATTCACACTAGGTGGCATAGTGCGAGGCTCCCATCCCCACCACTCATGTTCGCCTTCAGGGGTCGTTTCTTTAGTTTTATTAATATCCCAGGTCACAAAATAATCCGGGTTTTCGATATCAATATTACACTCTGCATTTTTATAGTGGCCAGCGGGCGCAATAAACCAGGCTTTCAATGACGGAGGTAAAATGAACACGGCCTTATCATCATTTTTATCCAACTGAACTTGAATACCCTTTTCTTCATCAACAGACACCACCAAACCAGAAAGCTGGGTTTGTTTAATTAATTCACCTGTTACATCAAAATAACTCAAGCCAATTAAACAAGTTTTGTTGATCAGATCTTCTAAATTCATGGTATCACTCAGCGATGAAATAAAGGCAGAGTGTAGCACGTAGAATGCTTTATGCGCCCCATTTACTCACTCACCCGTAGAACAATTTTACCCTCTACCGCACTGGTCCCCATTAATTCATGCGCTAGCTTGGCTTGCGACAAAGGTAAAACTTTTCCGATTACCGGCTGTATTTTTTTTGCGCTCAACATCGCGAGTAGTTCTGTCATATCCCGTCGAAAATCTTCGGGCCGGGCCTCGGTAAAAACGCGGATGTTGTAACCCATCACGCCTTTTGTATCATTGAAAGTACGCAATAGACCTGGAAAGGGGGCATTTGAAAAGCTTTTCAAAGCTGAAGGCAAGTGGAAGCGACCATTTTTGGTGATGGATGAAAAACCATAAGCCATCAAAGCGCCGCCGGCTCGTAAAATACTGTAGGATTGTTTCCAGCTTTTTCCACCAATTGCATCAAATACCACATCAATTCCCTTTGGATTTGATTGCTTAATCACATCGACAAAGTTTTCACTTCGGTAGTCGATTGGTGTGACCCCCATACCAATCAAAGTAGCGTGTTTTTTCTTAGAAGCAGTACCATATATTTTGATATCCGCCATCAGCTGACACAATTGAATTAAAGCTGTACCGACACCGCCTGCCGCACCGTGAATCAGGATCGTATCTCCTGGTTTTACACGTGTTAAATGCTTTAGCATTTGATAGGCCGTCACATAATTTAAAACCAAAGCGACCGCTTCAACCTCATCCAAGCCCTTGGGGCAAAGTGCCACTTTATGCGCTTGAACCGTACAATAGTCGGCATAGCCCCCTACCTCTGTTAAAGCGACCACTTTATCGCCTATTTTGAAATCGCGCACATTCGCCCCGATGCTCTCAACAATACCCAACACATCGTAGCCAGGTGTAGTACCTTTTGCTTTAAACCCCGGATAAGCTCCTTCACGCAATAAGGTATCTGCAAAGGCGACGCCGGCAGTGCAAACTTTAATACAGACTTCATTTCTTTTTGGGGTCGGCTTTTCTGTTTTTACAAATGAGAGTACGGAGGGGGCGCCACGTTTGGTAATAACAATTTTCATTTAAAATCCCTTTTTTAGTGAGTTTTTCTATTGATTTAATATATGAATATCTAAATAGTTGAACTATTGTGCCACCGACAATATATATTGAATAATTGATTAATGAGATACAATACATTGATAAATTCAATGTATTGTATTGAGGGTAACATAGGCAGTTTATGAAACAGGTCGACTTAAATTTATTTGTTATTTTTGATGCAATTATGCGTGAGCAATCCATCACCGGGGCAGCTAAACATCTAGCGATGACCCAACCTTCAGTTTCTAATGCTGTTTCACGTATGCGTTATGCATGGAGTGACCCCTTGTTTGTTAAACAGGGTAGAGGTATTAAACCGACACCGATGGCATTCACACTCTGGCAACAAATTAATGGGCCTTTAGCTAAAATTAGTGATGCTGCCAATCAACAAAAATTTAATGCTGCCACCAGTACACGAACTTTTCGTATTGCCTTAACCGATTTTGCAGTAGATGTATTTTGGCAGCCACTTAGAGAAGTCATTGAGCAAGAAGCCAAGCACGTCAACATTCATGCAATCCCTTATGCTGTGAATGCCAGCAATTTATTGCAAGAAGCTGAAGCTGATTTAATTATTGATATTCGCCCCGATTCAGATCCTTCTCTTCGTGCCACTTGGCTATTTGATAACGACTACGTTTGTGCCATGAGCCACAAACACCCGCTAGCGGGTAAAGTAATGGATATGGATAGCTTTATTCAGGCAGACCATCTTCTAGTATCTTTATCAGGTGAAGCGTCGGGCATTGTGGATATCCTTTTGGCCAAGCAAGGTTTAAAGCGACGACTGGCTTGTACGGTCAACCACTTTTCATGTATTCCTAAAATGCTCTTAAACAGCCAGTTAATCACCGTCATTCCACGACCAATCATCGAGCACGTGATTAATCCAAAAGGGTTATATATGACCGCCCCTCCCTTTAACATTGATCCGGCACCAATTTCCATGATCTGGCACCAACGTAATGATCGCGATTTAGGCTTGAAATGGTTACGCGAAAATATCATTAAAATTGTCGCCTGTGAGCTTAAAAAAGTACGAGAAGTTAGTTCCAAAAGTAGGAACACAAATCTTGAATAGCGCTAGTATGCTTTTTCTTAATTCATGGTAATGAAGCAAATTGAACTTTAAGTACTTTAACGCACTCTTACTCTTCACAAGCTAAAAAAATAAGCACCCAATATTTTAACCACAAAAAATGAAGAGACTATTATGAGACTTATTACTAATTTATTACTCGTATCTACCCTGGCTGTATCAACGTTTGCTCCAAGCATCGTGATGGCTGAGTCCAAAGCTGACCGTTTATCAGAAATGTCGTCCCATGAAAGGATGATGAAATTACAGCATAAAATGCCCATGATGCATAAGGAAGGCCATACTAATAGCTCACATACTATGCCGCATGCGAAAAAGTCTCATCACACTAAGCATAAAATGGAAGACATGAATCCTATGAAAATGAAAGGTGATGTTGCCCAGTAATTTGCTTGTTGAATATTACGTATTTGGGCCTCCCAGGTAATTTATGAGAGGCTTTTTTTAAAATGAAAGCAAATTAAGTAACTTGAAACCCCAAACTCGCGAGCTCTTGCCCATTTGCAATAACGCTAAGGGCGTGATTTCCAGCATAATATTTTCTTGTTGAAATTGCTTTGAACGAGTGAAATTTTACGACTGTTTTGCTATTGCCTTTAACGTCTGACTCTGAAATCTTGAATACTTTTCTTGATAAACTGCCATTCTTTTTATAGAAGTCGATTGCATATTCCAGTCGAAGTTTCCCAAGTGCTTGTTGCCGAGAAATAAGTCTAAATGAGAATTCCAGGCTTTCTCCCATTTCAACAATGTTTTGAAGTTTAAATTCAACGATTTCAATATGCTTAGGTTTTGGAAACCCAAATAAGACCATAACGTCTGGATGGCCTTGTTTAAGCAGTGTGCGGCAGGCATGTTTTATAAGCCAATCTGTTTTCAACGAATATCCCAAGCTAGTTCTTGCTAGCTCAATAACCAGATGAGGGTTATCTTTTGATATATCGTTTAGGTTATTCGCAACACTTCTTCTGACATACTCACTATTATCATTCTTAAGTTTTGCTAAAATTGGCAGGATAGGAGAAGGGTCTTGTTTGAAATCAGGCAAGGCCATTGCCCAAGGTAAACGGGGGCGACAACCTTCTGAAGCCAGGCGACGAACATGATGATTTTCAGATTCAGCCCATAAGGCTATTTGCGCCACCATTTTATTACCGTATTTAATGATGAAGGGTCGAACTGCAAATTCGGAACTGGAGTATTGGGTGAAAAATTCCAGCGCATCGATGGAGGTTTCATATTCATCAAGCCCATACAGTTCAACAAAGCCGGGAAAAAACATATATTCAAATCCACTAAAGTTTGATGACACAGGTATTAATATTTGAATGGCTTCAAGGTAGTTCGCCGGCAAGTAGTGGTGCAATGATTCTGAAATATGCTTCATTCGTTCTTTCAGCTCTTTACTTTCCCAGTCACCATCAAATATATGGCCAGTGAAGCTGTTTTCATCAAAATCACTGTATTGGATTTTCACTTGCTCAGATAAGGACTTAATAAACGCTGCGTTATACAAATTTTTCAGTGGTTCTGGCATGTTTTTAGTGTTTATAACGTTGAATGTAATGTTAATTCTATCAATGTATTACCTAGGAAGGGCAATACATTGATAGAATTAATTTGAATGTTATCTAGAGGATCATTAACTATGCCATTCAGCACAACGCATCCCACTATTTCCACTGGAGGGATAAACTCAATACTGAATGCCATTCAACAAATGGGAATTGATCTTGTTGTTTTAAAAAAAGAAGTTGGCTTAGATAAATATAATTTGGAAGATAGCGAACTTCGCTTGAGTTGTCAGTATGCGGCTGAATGTTATCAATTTGCACGTCACAACTGGGAAGGCAGCAACTTTGGTTTGATACATGGCTTAAAATACCAACCCTTTACACTGGGCATTGTTGGTCATTTACTTACGACTGCAAGTACCGGTTTGGAAGCGCTTCAGAGTTATGAGCGCTACCAACAAGCATTTGGCGAAGGCTTAATAATTTCTTTAAAAGACAAAACTGACTCATCAAGTCAACTTCGTTTGCTGTCTGCCCGTTTATGGGTTCATGCAGAAATGCAGGGGAAAGTTGACAGCACTTTGATCGACTCATTTTTTGTTGCACTAGTGAACTGTGTTCGTTTATTGACCGGTGAACATAAGCCTTTTTTGCGTGTCGAGTTGCAAAGACCCGCACCTGAAAATAACAAAAAATATTTAGAAGCTTTTGCTTGCCCAGTGATATTTTCTCAAACAAATAATCAAGTAATATTGTCGAGTGAATGGCTTGAAACCCCATTACTAACAGCTAACCCCGCTTTGTATCAAATGCTGGAGCAGCAATCCAATGCAATGATCAAGCGCATTGGTGATATCAATCAATTCTCGAACCAGGTTCGTCAAGAGATATTAAAGTGTATCGACGGCAATAAAATTGATGTTAAAAGAGTTGCACAGCGCTTATCAATGAGTGCACGTACGCTGCAACGAAGGTTGAATGAAACAGGCGATACATTTCAACGTATATTAGATGAAGTGCGAACTGAATTTTCAGTTCAACATATAAAACTGAACCGTACTAGTATTGATGAACTGGCCTATTTACTTGGGTTTTCTGAGCCGAGCATTTACCGGAAAACCTTTAAGCGTTGGACAGGGCAAACACCAACAGAGTATAGACTTTCACTTTCTGCATAATCATTCTTCCACTTGTCGCGATTTATCCTCTATTAAGGCGTGATTCCTCATAGATTAAACCTCTCTGCACACATCATAATTAAATGCACAGACTAAGTAGGTTTAATGGGAAAGAGGAGAGCATTAACTGTGAAAAAAATTGTTATGGATAAGAATTTTTGGGAAGTAAAGGAGACTGTTTATGCTACACAAATTACATAAGGTATCAGCCCTGTTTATAGGTGTATTCATCGTATGTCATCTTATAAACCATCTATATATATTAAGTAGTGCTCAACAGCATATTGAAGTAATGGAAGCATTCAGGGGAATTTATCGAAATATCCTCGTAGAATTTATTTTATTAATATGTGTAATATTTCAGGCCATTAGCGGTATTTATTTTGTTTGGCTTAATAGAAAGAAACATTGGGGAGGATTTAAAAAAGTTCAAATTATTTCTGGTTTATACCTCGCTTATTTCTTACTAAACCATATTAGTGCCGTACTGTTTGGAAGAATAGTACTCGGGTTAGATACAAATATTTATTATGGAATTGCTGGCTTGCATATTAGTCCATTTAAATTTTATTTTGCCCCATATTATTTTTTAGCGGTAGCTGCATTGTTTATTCATATTGCTTCAGCTTTCAACTGGCTAAGTAGACATAAACTAAGCGCTACATTACGCGCAAAATTATTCTATTCGATTATCGCTTTAGGTATAACAATCTCAGTTATTTTGATGATGGGGTTTTGTGGTATTTTTAGTGAGATCATAATCCCTGCAGAGTATAGTAAAATTTACACTTTTTTTTAATCTTCTTTATTTATAGGAGGGCAATAATATGCCCTCCTATAAATTTATCTTTGATATAAAGCTTCTAAGGTCGCCGTTTCAATTGCATGTGCATTGAGATAATAGCCCACGAGCGCCGCACTACTGTCTTTTGATAGTTCCAAGCTTTCAGTGTTTAGTGCAAATACCTTGAATTGATATCGGTGGGCTTTGTCACCTTCTGGTGGGCAAGCGCCTCCAAACTCATGTGTACCATAATCAGTTCGAAAGGACTGACTCCCCTTGGGCAGTAAACCTTTTTCAGGCTTACCAGCGCCTGTATCTAAGTCATCAACAGATGCTGGAATATTGATTAACACCCAGTGCCACCAGCCACTTCCCGTGGGTGCATCTGGGTCATAAGCCGTAACCGCAAAGCTTTTCGTATCCTCAGGTGCTCCTTGCCAACTAAGCTGGGGAGATAGGTTTTTACCATTACAACCAAAGCCAATGAACTCATGTGTTTTTGGCATTTTCTCGCCCGCTTTAATATCTTTACTGGTCAGCGTCAATTCAGCTAACGCTGTTTGGCTAGCAATTAAGCTGATGCTGAAAATAATGGCAATGTGAGCAATAGAAAATTTCATTAGGTAGATTCCTTAGTTGTTAAACAGAGTAAGTTAAAGCAGGTCTAGTCTAATGAGAGCGAGGAATTAGTGTTGGCCGTAAACGTTCAAATACTCGCTTTAATCAGCCAAATATTGGCACTTGCTAGTTTATAACGCCTGACGAAGTTCACTGGGGCTAGTGTGGAAGCGTTTTTTAAAGCGTTCACTAAAACGTGAAGCTGATTGATAGCCACATGCTAGCGCTATTTGGTTTATGGGTAAGTGGCTTGTTTGAATCATGCCTAAGCCGAAAGTAAGTCTAAGATCTTCCAATACTTCACGAAAACCGGTATTTTCTTGCTGAAGTCGACGTCTTAAATTCGACTCACTGGTTCCAAGTGTTTTGCATACATGCTCTAACTTCCATTCTTTTGATATATCTGTTTGCAATAAGTTCGCGACTTGAGTTTGCCAAGACGGCGTATTCGAGCAGCGTAGTGCTTTATCTAAACTGAGGTGAGTAAGTAGTCCCGCCAATTCTTTTCTACGCGCACTAAGCACTGAATCAGGTAATGCGCTATGACTCAAATCCAGTAGTTGCTGAAGCAGGGTTAGTAGTGACTTCGGTGCAGTTTTGACCTCCAGTTTTATACTTTCTTCCGAGATTGTTTGTGTTGGAAAATCATCTGGCTGAAAACTAATTGCAAGTGCCATATAAAAGTCATCAGGGATATTTGCAAAGGGAAATTGGTGCCCTCCCGCCACGAGAATAAGATTTCCCTCACCACAAACGTTGTGCGCTGGCCCCTGAATCTGTTTAGTACCTCTAAGTACCAACATAAGTGTTGGCTGAAAAAAGTGAACCCTATGAAGTTGCTGCTTTTCTCGACAGTGGAATACTAGAACGGGGAAATTATCTTGAGGTGTTTCAACTAATTTTTTTGCTTGCGTAATGAGAGATTGAATTTCCATACTGCTCCAATAAAAATAGGACTCACTGAAAAACCTTACGAATCAATAGGGTTTTATACATTGCTCACTTTATAACTTTGTTATAAGACTCTTTTTCGATTTCAACCACCTCAACCGTTAATGAAATTGAAGTCTGTTTGATTTGAGTCAATTCTTGCATTACCGCACTTGATAACAGTTTACGCTGCTGGCAGTTTCGGCCAGATAGAATTTTGATAGTGACATGAACAAAGTCTTGTTTTAAGTCACCTGATGAAAAATAACGAAATGGAATCGCTCTAGTTTTAATATCATTAGCATCAAATAACTGACTATTTAATGCACCTTGATAGACTAAATGAATTAATTGGTTTGGTGGTATTTCATGCGCTAGATCATGAGAGTATTCAATTATGCAATGGGGCAACTCAATTCTCCTTGTTGACACTCCAGGTACGACAGCCCAGAGACTACAACACCTTATACAACAAAGGTCCAAAAGCGACAATAACCAAGGTCGTCGACATCACCAGTAAGGGCAATAGAATACGTTCATGGCGATAGTAAAAAGTATCACCTTCTTCAAGGGCTAAGCTGACTTCTTCATCTCCAACCACTTGTCGGGTCAGTAGGTGATTTAAGGAGACGGGCGGACTTAGGTAGCCTAACTCGAACGCGACCAGGCAGGTCATCCAGAAATGAATAGGTTCGATTCCATGACTATAGGCAACAGGTGCAATGAAGAATGAGACTAATACCAGCGCACCAAAAGGGTCCATTACCATTCCAATAAAAATCAGAAATGCCACCAGAAAAGCCATCGCCATATAAACTGAGTCGAAGTTTTCAGGAATATTCAGTGTTCCATCACCTGAGCGCTCTATGATGCCACCGACAGTAAATGAACACGCCATAAGCATGAGTAGTGCACCGATTTGAACAGAGGAGTGATTAATTGATGCGCTGAAGGCTTTGGTCACACTTGGGCTGGTTCCCGCAAGCGTGTTACGCTCAGAAAAGTCCTTACTGAAACGACGCTCATAAATAATAAAAGCCATGATAATCACGGGCAAAATGGTGGGCGCAGAGAATTCATCTAAATACGAATCCAGAAAAAATGCATAAAAAGCAATGGCCGTTAGTAGAATCATTAAATAGGGAAATAAGGGTTTTAGGCGCTGTAAGGAAGGACCAATTGCTTCGCTGAATGCGCTGATTTTTAAAGGATCTTTTCGGGTGATCATGGCATAGAAGAAAAATACGACAAGCGTTAACATGAATACACGAAAACCCCAGTGGAATAACTGGTCAGTTACTACTTCTTTATTTAGAATGGCAATGCCCACTACCAATAAACAAGGGCGCAATACTACGCCAGAACTGCCTGTCATCGCTGTTACAGCTAGCGCCAGTTGTCTTCGCGTGCCGACTCGACGTAATTCTTGGTAAACGACGGCGCCCATCGCGATAATAATAATGCCCGAAGCGCCGGTATAGGCCGTTGGAACTGCCATTACTAAAATAGCAATGAAAGCTAAAATTTCAGGGGGGAAGTTCCAGGGCTTAAATACATCGAAAAGCTTTGAACCGAGCAAGGTTTCTTTTAGCAGCATTCCCACCCAAATATATAGACCTATGGATAAGTGCAGGTTGGTTAACTGGAATATTTGAGTAAAATAAATTGCCGTGCCGGGTAGGTGAACTTCCCTTACAAAAAAGTGGTTGGCGGCAATTAGCAACATCCAGGTATGAATGGGCACCGTTAATAGCGCGTGTAAAAGATTGCCTCCTGGCTTTAAGTCTTTTGCTGGTGTGAATAGCTGATAAGCACTTACGATGGCTAATAAGGCACTGCCTGTCATCAGAATTAACATCAGTTGAGGTGATGAAAGCTCTGTACCGGCATCAATCGCGCCCTGATAGAAAGAGTAGGTAGAAATACTTAAGCAGCCGGTGGCAACAAGCTGGGATATATTAGACACATAGTGATCGTGTTTATTCTTAATGCTTCGAAAAGCAATATGCTCCCGCTTCCAGGTTGCGAAAAGCGCAGAGACCATCAAGAGTACAATCAGAATCGTTTTTTGGTGAGCAATCGAAAATAAACTGATTTGGGCAAAACTTTTTTCAAAAGCGCTAAAGAGTCGAACACCAAGCGTGTTTTGTTCATGATAAATTCGCGCATTCTGGTGTTTTTTAGCACAAACATGCACCTGTTTAGAAAGGGACTCTCGAGCGGCTTCCCGATTGAAATCATCGGCTAATAAATCAAATTCCGAATTTTCCAGATTAAATTCAGCTTCCAAACGGTCTAAATGCGGCTCAATATTTGGGTTGGGGTCACAGCTAGGTTGCGGGGCTTCAGCACGTAGAATAAAGTAATTATCCCATACATGCAGGCCTAGCTTGAGCATTTGCGCATTCATGTTTTCGCTTGTACCAGCGACAACCGTTGCGAGCAACAGACTCAGTACTGTAAGCGAAAACAGTCGCTGGATCAGTTTTTTTGCATCCGTCATGATCGTTCTCTTTATTTATTATTTTTAGAGATTGAAACCCTGGAAGAGGCTAAAAGTATTCAGCCTCCCATTGATAATTGGCGCTATTCTTTATCTTTCGAAGTACATTCAGCCAAATTAGGGTCGACCTTACAACGAACTTTTCTAAATAACGTTAAGGCCTTCGCGTTATAAACTTTCTGTTCACGTAGCGCGATCCTGCTTTGGCGAAAGGTTTCATTCCAGTTGTTTTTAGCATCATCCGAAATCTCTATCCAATATTTTTCAGGGATCGTAGCTTCACTTTTCTCAATAGTTTTTATATCCGCTAAATATTTATTGGCGAATAAATCACGTGATTTCTGGGCAAAACCTTCTGGAATTTTCTTCCAACGCACAATCAGCTGCATAGTAATTTGCAGTGTCGGCCATTTGATAATACCGCCATTAGGCTCAAGCCCTTTGTACATTTCCATTGGTTCATACGCTAAACCCGGAGCGCCGGTAATATCCACTGCATGGTTATTAAATTTCTGCAGAGCATTCATAATACTGGATGAAACTGGCGTCATACCTATTCGTTTTGCCAAATAACCTGTTTCTGGGGCAGTGTCTAATACGGTAATTTTTTTACCAGCCATATCTTCAGGAACTTTGATATTTTTGTCATTTACAAACAGAAAAATAGCGCCAATCGGTGATAAGCCAATAACTTCATAGTCACCCTTACGTAATACTTTAATGGCACGTTCACTACTGAGTGATTTAATCACCATGCCGAGATGCTTATAGGTTGGCAGCGCGCCAACGGCATTGATAGAGCCGGTAAAGTCATTATATTCACGGGCTCGAATGCCCGGTAAGTTAAGCATGTCGCACACACCGTTCTTGAATTCTTCAGAGGCGACGCGGTCGTTGTTATAAACCTTGAATGACAAATCAAC
>ENA-OSET01001238-OSET01001238.1-sediment-metagenome-genome-assembly--contig:-NODE-1238-length-26768-cov-18.889851_pt1 | contig 26768 bp, 26 predicted proteins | sample MGYA00237882_ERZ534229 | MGnify/ENA primary metagenome ERZ534229 (study PRJEB26408, sample SAMN06266212) | sediment metagenome | isolation source: Hudson Canyon methane seep mesocosm | place... | reverse complement strand
CAGTTCATCTCTATCCTTTCTGGTGTAGGTGGTTGGGCTGGTATCGGTATGGCTATTCCTAGCTTAGAAAACGACACAGATGGTCTTGGTGCGGTAGGTGCTTACAAAGCGCTATCTAGTTGGACTAACTTAGGTGGTGTTTTAAGCGTATTTAGCCTATAAGGCCTTTGTTTATTAACAAATTTAATAAATAAAACCTTAATAAAGAAGCCCGGCACGTGTGTCGGGCTTTTTTTTGAGAAACGATAATGGATATAAATAATACTGTTCGTATTTAACGATGTATGGGAAAGCATTATTCGACTTTTGCTAAGCATTTAAAGCTAATAAGATACGCTTCATTACAATCACATTTAAGGAACTGTTGATGAAAAAATCACTATTATTTGCTTTAGCATTAACAATTGCGAATGGGGCATATGCTGATTCTGCCACTCAGTGGGGTTACTCTGGGTATCAAGGGCCAGAACATTGGGCAAGCCTCACGGCTGATAATTTTGCATGCACAGGTAAAAATCAATCACCAATAAATGTAACTGGCTTTATCGAAGCAAATTTAAACCCTATATCTATTAATTATCAGCTCGGTGGCGATGAGATTGTGAATAATGGTCACACGATTCAAATAAATTATGAACAAGGTAGTCGAATTGAACTGGATGGGCAGACTTTCAATTTACTACAAGTTCATTTTCATGCACCGAGTGAAAACCATATTAATGGACAATCCTATCCACTTGAAGCTCATTTTGTTCACGCAAACAAGGACGGTGATTTAGCTGTTATCGCCGTTATGTACGAAGAAGGGACACCAAAAACGGTACTTGAAGTTCATACGGATGAGTTTAGAGATAAGATTGTTGTTGCAGTAATGTCTCCTCAGGACAAAATGCTAGAAGAACTGTGGAAAGTAATGCCGACTATCTCGGGAGGTAAACATACACTGAATGACAGAGTGAATGTTTATAAGCTATTACCAAAGCACCATGATTATTATCGATTTAATGGATCACTAACAACACCGCCATGCTCAGAAGGTGTGCGTTGGTTAGTGATGAAAGACGTAGTCACGATATCTAAACAGCAAATTAATGCTTTTGAAGCGGTATTGAACGAACCAAATAACCGGCCTATACAAGCTATCAATGCTCGAACTGTACTGCAGTAATTTAGTTTAAAAAGTCTTCAAAAAACCACGCTGAAAAAGCATGTCGGCCAGCTACATTAGCTTTCTTATAGATTTCTGATGCTTGTTGGCGGACTGTTTTTTCTTTGGTTTCACGAATTGCAGCAATCTCATTAAAACTTAATCCTTTTAGCAGTAGCAGAGCTATCTGCTGCTGACTTTGACTAAGCTGCCAATCGTCAAATTGTTGATGAATGACATGGCTGTATTCTTTTCTCGCTATATGAATTCGAGCATTAGATTCTTCTAGAGAGTGTTCTGTTGTTCTAAGTTCTTGTCGTAATTGGTGCAAATTTACGCCGTGCTGTTTTAGATTAATAATTAAATAAGCAATTAAGGCTAAAGCGAGCGTAATGACGATACTTTCTTCAATGATATGCCATGTAGATTCATCAGTAGTAAAGTCAATATACAAATCAAATGCGTTAGATACAATAACGATTAACAGTATGGCAATAATGGCTAATGGTTTGATATTAAACACACTTATTCCTTAAAACACACGAAAAACACATATGGGACATATGGTCTATAACTCACATTATAGGACAGATATACGATGTACGTAGTGCAAAGTTACTTGTAATCTATAACTATCAAATGTTGAAGGAGAGGCATTATGAATCATTCAAAACACTATGTATGGGATCGTGCAGTTAGATTATTTCATTGGTCATTAGTACTGTCATTTATTGTGGCTTATATGACTGGAGATGATGGTGAACAACTTCATATTATAGCGGGATACACTGTCTTAGGTTTAGTGTTATTTCGTATTGTATGGGGCTTTATTGGGACCAAGCATGCACGGTTTAAAGATTTTATTTACAGTCCTGCTGAAGTATACCTTCATGCAAAAGGGATGATCTCGAGACACGTTAAACCCTACCTTGGTCATAATCCCTTAGGAGGACTGATGGTAATAGCATTGCTCTTCACTTTAATTCTTTCTGTAGTAAGTGGTTTAAAAGTGTATGGGATAGAAGGTTCCGGTCCCTTAGCTGAAACAAATACAAGTTATTTTATGTCGTCGGCAAACGCATCATCACCACCTGGGAACGAAGGAGAAGTTCATGACGGTGATGATGAGGAAGAGTTGTGGGAAGATATTCATGAGTTTTTCGCAAACTTAATGGTACTTCTAATCGTGCTTCACATAGTAGGAGTGATTATTTCAAGCAAACTAGAAAAGCACAACTTAGTTAAAGCGATGGTCACTGGCTATAAAGAAATTGATAAACAATAAATATGAAATTAATAATCACAGTATATGAGAATCACAGAATGAAATTTATAAATAGCTTACTTTTTCTGACGCTATCGTTGCCCGTATCTTCAAATGAATTACTTAAGTTTGATAAGGATGAAAGAGACAATATTGGGGTTAAAGTCAGTCAGCTTGAACAGGTTAGAGAATCACTAACTAATAAGTTACCGGCTAAAGTAACTATTCCTAATAAATCACAGCGAGTTATTAGTGCACCGCAAGACGGTGTTATAGAAATTATGTTGGTGGCGGAGGGGGATGTTGTCAGCAAAGGGCAAGCATTGTCACAAATGAACAGTCCACAATTACTGAGTAGTCAGAATGATTATCTGCAAGCATTAAGTGCTTTGTTTCAATCAAAACAGGAAATGCAGCGTAATAAATCTTTATTTGAAGAAGGTATTATTGCTGAGCGTCGTTACCGTCAATCTCAAACTGTTCACCAGCAAGATGATTCCGAAGTGGTGCTCTACAGAAAATCACTTGAATTAGCTGGTATGACTGATGACGCTATTAAAGCGCTTACTAAAACACGGTTACTCAATAGTCACTTAACGGTAACGGCGACTTCTGATGGTGTTGTTATGAAACAGTTTGCAACAGCAGGTCAACGACTTACGGCTGCTGATCCTCTGTATCAAATTGCACAATTGTCACCGCTATGGCTTGAAGTACATGTGCCATTAGATATTGCACATCAAGTTAAGGTTAATGATCGATTGGTGGTGTGTAATAAATCAATTGAAGGTAGCGTAATTGCTATCGGACGTGAGGTGCATGATGCTGACCAAGGTGTGCTTATACGTGCTGAAGTGAGTCAAAAAACACAACACCTTACTCCTGGCGAGTTCTTAGAGGTTTGCTTTGTTCAAATGGCTACTGGGACACAATATGAAGTACCTCGTTCAGCAGTATTTCGTCATGAAGGTCGCTCAGCTGTATTTGTTGAAAGCAAGGAGGGCTTTAGTTACAAAAACGTCGATATTACGAAGGATAATGGCGATAAGCTAATTATCAGAGGTGACTTGAGACCGCTACAAAGCATTGTCGTTTCAGGGACTGCAACTCTTAAAGCTGCTTGGCTTGGCATGGGCGGCGAATAAGCTGTCATATTTGTTGATATATAAATTAGGATAAAACATGCTGGCTAAATTAATTCAGTTTTCTTTAACACAACGAATGTTAATGTTGCTCATTATTATCGGGTTAATGGGCGCGGGCTGGCGCGCATTTAATGACACACCCATTGATGCATTTCCAGATGTTTCGTCGACACAGGTTAAAGTGATCCTTAAAGCATCAGGTATGACGCCTGAAGAGGTTGAGGCCCGAATCACTTCACCCATTGAAGTCGAAATGTTAGGGATCCCAAAGCAAAGAATGCTACGTTCAGTTGTTAAATATGGTTTAACGGATATTACTGTAGATTTTGATGAGGGAACGGATATTTATTGGGCGCGTCAACAAATATCAGAACGGTTAGCAAATCTACGAGATCAGTTTCCTGAGGGAGTGACAGGTGGGTTGGCACCGATGACAACACCCTTGGGTGAGATGTTTATGTTCACAGTTGAAAGTGACAGCATGAGCTTAATGGACCGACGCTTATTACTTGATTGGGTTATTCGTCCTGCACTACGGGCAGTACCAGGTGTTGCTGATGTAAACGCATTAGGTGGTTTGGCGAAAACATTTCAAGTCACACCCGATTTATCTAAGTTATTAGCCAGAAATATTAGTCTCGATGCGTTGCAAACAGCACTTGAATTGAATAACCGCAACGATGGCTCCGGGCGCCTAAATGATGGTGAGGAGGTGTTGATAGTACGTGCTGAAGGTAGTATCCAGACCTTGGATGATTTACGTGCAATTGTCGTTAAAGCACATTTAACCCAACCAGTATTATTAGCAGATGTTGCCACGGTGAGTATAGGCAGCTTAACGCGATACGGCGCCGTAACTAAAGATGGTAAAGGGGAAGCCGTTGAAGGATTGGTGCTAGGTTTACGTGGAGCCAATGCACGTGAAGTAGTACGTGACATTGAGAAAACATTGAGCAATATCACGGCAAGCTTGCCAGATGATGTCAGTATCGAGGTTTTTTATAATCGTGGTGATTTAGTATCAAAAGCGATCGGCACAGTAAGCAAAGCCTTAATTGAGGCAATTGTATTGGTCTTGGTCTTGTTGCTATTATTTTTAGGTGATATTCGTGCGGCCACAACAGTTGCCTTAGTGTTACCTCTTGCGGCAATGGTTACTTTTATATTAATGAAACAGTTTGGATTGTCAGCTAATTTAATGAGTTTGGGGGGGCTAACAATTGCTATTGGTATGTTAGTTGATGCTGCTGTTGTAGTGGTTGAAAATATTGTTTCTCAATTAGCTGATAAACAAAAAACAAAACTACTGCCACGGCTGCACTTGATTTACCGTGCAGTCAAAAGTGTTTCTGTACCAGTAACATCAGGGATTGCAGTTATCATTATCGTATTTTTACCATTGTTAACCCTACAAGGTCTAGAAGGTAAACTGTTTATCCCTGTGGCTTTAACCATTGTCTTTGCCCTAAGCGGATCTTTATTATTATCGTTAACGGTTATTCCTGTCATTGCATCCTATTTATTAAAAAATGTGTCACATGACGAGCCTTGGTTACCGAGAGTGCTTAAGAGACTATATATTCCCGTATTAAATTGGTCATTAGCACATGGACGCATTGTTATTTTACTTGCTGTTACATCACTGATTTCAGCAGGCTATTTATATACGCAAGTTGGTAAAAGCTTTATGCCGACGATGGATGAAGGCGATCTAATTGTGCAGTTAGAAAAACTGCCCTCAATTACACTTGAGCAATCAATTGATTTAGATCTTCGTGTTGAACGTGCAATATTAAAGAACGTATTTGAAGTCAGTAATATCGTTGCACGAACCGGTGCAGATGAGTTGGGCCTTGATCCAATGGGCTTAAATGAAACCGATATGTTTTTAGTATTAAAACCTAATAAAAATTGGCAAGTAACTACTAAAGCTGAAATAAAAGAACAAGTACGAATAGTATTGTCACAATTTCCTGGCATTGCATTTGGGTTTACTCAGCCTATTGAAATGCGGGTGTCCGAAATGCTGACAGGTGTTCGTGGTGATTTAGCCATCAAAATATTTGGTGAGAATGGGGGAGAGCTAACCAAACTTGCAAATCAAATTGTTGATCTTGTCACCGATATTGAAGGTGCAGAAGATGTAACTACTGCACAAACTGAAGGGGCTCAATATTACCGTGTTGCAGTGAATAGATTGGCTGCTGGTCGTGTTGGACTTACGGTTGACGATATTATGCCGCAATTACGTCTATTAGTTGAGGGAGCTGAGGTTGGTACCATTTACCAGGGTGCTAGACGCACGCCATTGATTATAAAAGGTGATGAGTCCTTACGATTCTCTCCGGCTGAATTTTCTAATATTAGATTAACTGTTTCTAATGGAGAAAAAATCCCATTGTCACGCATAGCCAGTTTGGAGCGTGTTGATGGCCCTGTTTCAATAAAGCGTGAGACTGGTCAGCGAATGTCAGTTGTTGTTGCTAATGTTGATGATCGTGACTTGGTGAGCTTTGTTGAAGAAGCGAAACAAAAAGTTGCTGATAACATTAAGTTGCCAACGGGATACAGTCTTGCTTGGGGCGGTCAGTTTGAGAATCAACAACGTGCTGCAAAAACATTGGCGATAGTTGTTCCAGTAGCTTTATTACTTATATTTTTATTACTCTTTTCAACCTTTCAATCTGTGCGACAAGCATTGTTGGTATTAAGTAATGTTCCTTTTGCCTTAGTCGGCGGTATTGTTGCTTTATGGATAACGGGTGAATATTTATCAGTACCTGCATCTGTTGGCTTTATTGCCTTGTTAGGGATTGCCGTGCTGAATGGTATTGTAATGGTCACATATTTTAACGACTTACGTGCACTAGGACTAAGCATGGATGAGCTGGTCAGAGAGGGCGCTGTTCGACGTTTACGCCCAGTGTTGATGACAGCAACCATCGCAGCATTTGGCTTAGTGCCATTACTGTTCGCAACTGGACCAGGCTCTGAAATTCAACGACCTTTAGCGATTGTTGTCATTGGTGGATTAGTCAGCGCAACATTGCTCACACTTGTTTTATTGCCACTATTATTTAGACGATTTGGGGAGCCTTCAACGGTACTCTACACGGAGAAAACGGCATGATGTTATTAGCGATTATTGCACAGCCAACATTAGAAGAAGAACTTATTGATTGGTTATTGACGCAAGAGAATATAAGCGGATTCACGTCGCAAGCGGCTAATGGACATGGTAGCGGTCACGAAATGAGTTTATCTGAACAAGTGACTGGTAGACGTCATCAGATTGTTTTTTGGATAGAACTTGAAAAACAGATGGCAGAGTTGATTCTGATTGATCTGAAAAAGCGTTTTTCAGGTAGTGGCTTGCATTATTGGCTGATGCCTTTGTCAGAACGTGGCAGTATTTAAGGTTACAATCCGGTATCATTTATCAATTCGGTTTTAGAAATATGTTTTTTCCAACACTTTTCACAAGGTATAAGCCCATTATGTCATTTCAAACTAAATTAACTTCATTGTGTATTGCCGCTGGTCTGGCTGTCACTCAAGTAAGCTTAGCTGACATGATCCAGTTTGAGCAATCGGCAGATGTAACATTGTCATCACTTACTCAGAATGTATACGAACAACATCCAGGACTACGCAGTGAGCTTGCTCAACAGCAGCAAATAAATGCCAATACTGATTTAGCCAATGCACGATTTGCTGATGTTAAAAGCATTAACTTGAATCACCAAAATGATGTTATTGGCAGTAGTGATGGATTTCAGGAATGGGAAGCCAGTGTCGATATGCCATTATGGTTGCCTGGTCAACAGCAGCAGCTATTGCTTATTTCAGACACTATGACAGCAGAGCTACCTGCTTATAAACAACAAATAAAACTAGCTGCATCAGCAACAGTACGAGAGTTGGTATGGAATGTAGTGTTAGCTGACAATGCTAATCAACAAGCGCATCAAGTTTGGCAAACAGCTCAGAAACTAGAGAAAGATGTTGATGCACGCGTTAAAGCAGGAGAGCTTGCTGGTACAGAGCGGTTGCTAGCAAGTACCAATGCTCTGGATAAGCATAGTCAATACCTGCTTACGCAAGCAGAACTAGAACATACCTTAAGTAGTTACCAGCACATCACTGGTCAACAATCATTACCAATGAACTATGAAGAAACGCTGACAAAGAATAGCAGTGACAATCAACATCACTCTCTAGAAAAGGTCGGGCAAGAACATCCTTATTTAATGGTGCTAGAACAACAGATTAGTACATTACGTGCTCAGCAAGGCTTAGCGTATTTCGACGGTGCAGTAAATCCTAGTCTATCAGTTGGGATGAGAAGTGAACGTGATGGCCATGGTGACAGTTTTAGTAACAGTATTGGTATTGGCTTTAGCTTTGCTTTAGATGACGATGTGTACCGACGTCCTGCAATTGCAAATGCAGCTAAAGAACTAGCTGATGCTGAAATTGCCCGTCAGCATCTAGAACGTGAACTGAATATAACACTATTTTCTCAATACCATGATCTTGAAACAAAGCAACAACAACTGGTGTTATTAAACGGACAAAACGATACAACACAGCAGTATTATTCACTACAGCAGCGAGCATTTGAATTAGGCGAGATTGATCTGGTTAGTCTGTTACGCAGTCAGTCACTTGCCAATGAAACATATAATCGTAAACAAGCATTAGAAGTGGATATCAAACATATGATTGCACTGGTTAATCAAGCTTTAGGTTTCACTTTATAAGTAGCCGTTATTTCATTCTATTTGCTAAGTCTTCCCATAAGGACAGTCTTGAGGCATCACCTACACGTTGACCACTACCTCGAGATTTAGCTAGCCATAATCCTCGACCATTAAAACTATAAACAGGGACTAGGTCTTTACGAAGGTTTGCAGGCTTGATTTGGGCATCAATATTATCTAGAACTAAAGGTATGGATCGCTTAGTTTCAAAATAAGTCAGCACCATATGTGCTTGACCAATGTTCACAGCCTTTACATAGGTAATACGTAGTTTTTCTTCATCAACACCAAGTTGTTTTAAAGTGAAATATTTGGCGATTGAATAGTCTTCACAGTCTCCTGCACCAATGGACAGCGCTTCTATTGGTGTCGCCCAATAATCTTCTTTATTCCATAATGCTTGATCATTGATAAACATGATATTGGTATTAAAGAAGTTATTAACAAGATCGAGCTTCTCACTGTCGCTTAGCTCTGTTGATGTTTCCATAAGTGTCTTCCATGATTCGACACGTTGGCGAGCAAATTTATTATATTTAGCTTCAACTTTCTCTAGCAAAGCTTCAGTGATATCCAGCTCAGCGATAAGTGGCAAAGATACACTGAGGCAAAGAGCAATAAAGATGCTATAGAGATGTTTCTTAGAAAACTGAACAAACATGGCTTGGTACTTTTATCGACCTATACCATAAAACTCTGCCGCTTTAACAAGCTGGAAGTCCTCATCACTTGTTACGCCTTCAGCAATCACTTTAATATCTAATAAATTGGCTACTTCATGCATAATTTCTAGTAGGTTGACCTTATTGCTGTTTCCAGAAATGTCAGTGGTGAGATCTCGTGATAGGCGAATGTAGTCAATATGCAATTCTTTTAGCATATCAATAGCAATAATGTCAGATGAATAACGTTTTAGTAGTGTTGCAGCACCGTGAGATTTAACAAAAACACAGAAGTTAGCAAATGCTGTTAAGTTTTTCGCAGCAGAATATGCCGTTACACTAAATGCCAGTAAATCATGTGGAATAGAAGAGTGCTCGATGCGAGCCTGCAACCATGGTAAAAAGCTTGGGGATGCAATGGATGTCATTGATAAGTTAATTGTCACGGGAACAGATTGTTTGTTTTCTTCCATCAATAGAATAATCTTATTAACAATACATTTATCAAGCTCTTCTTCTAAGCCAAACTCTTGTGCCATTGAGAAAAAAGTACCAATTGAGAGAGTGTTTCCCACACCATCTTTTACAACAGCAAAGGCTTCTTCCATGACTTTTACTGCGTTTTCACCAGAATAATTATAGGCATCAGATGTTAATGTTATTTCTGGCATATTATTTTCAATGGCAGAGGTAATTGTAGCTTTCCAATCTAACTCACTCATTGAGCTAACACTGTCTTCTTTAATGAAGTAAGCATTGTGACCAATGTTTCTGGCTTGCTCATAAGCCTCAACCATCGCAGGAGATAGTTTGTCAAAGTCACTACTGCGTTCAAAACGTGTAATACCAATATGTACTAAGTCATCGATGCCATACTGCTCACCGAGTTCTGTGAACTTTTGTTGAAGAGATGCTGCCAGTTCTATAATTTGTTTATTGTCAAAATTAGGGCAGAGTAGAGCAAATTCAGACCCATATAAACGATAGGCATGACACGTAGGTTGTTGAATACTCTTCAAGATGTTGGAGAAATCAATTAATAATTTATTAACAGTGATATTTCCTTGAGACTTTGAGATACCGGATAAATCATCAAACTTGATGAAAGCAGTATAGCCGGACAGGCCAGTCGATAACTCTTGTTTTAAATTAACTTCAAACGTCGCTTCATTGAGCAAATTGGTTAATGGATCGCGCCTTAGGTTATCACTCAATGATTCCAGTTTATTATTAAGCCTAGCGATCATTGAACCAATTTTATTGGACATGCTATTCATTGATTGGGCGACAGTCCTAACTTCAAGAGTCCATGGTAGTTCTTTGATTATAGTGAAGTTTCCTGATGATATTTCATTAGCTTGCTTCTCAATATCCTTTAGTGACTTTAATGTGACGCGAAGAGCAATAATCAATAAGGCAAGCGCACAGAAGAAAATAAGTAAGGAATATTTAAGGGTTGTTTTGCCTTGCTCATACAGTTTTAAATAGCCATAAGCAGGGTTTGTTGATACATACAAGGTGCCGGTAATATTCCATCCAGAGTTAATTTCCGATACGGCTGTGGCGACCTTCATTGGCATTAAGTTAATTAACCAATCGGGAACGCCATCAATCTTTTCACTATTTGTTAGTTTTATTAGATCGTTACCATCAACATCAACTAAACGCATTTCTTTGTAATACCCCATATCAAAGATAGCATTCATCATGGTTCTAATAATGGGATCTTGTTCATCCGACATATGGGGACTTAGAGATAAGCCTAATGATGTTGCAGTATCCTGGACATGCACCTCAGACTCTACTTCTAAGTAACTTTTTATATTTCCAATGCTTAATACAAAGTTAACAGAAAAGATAATGAAGAATATAAAGGCAATTAAAATTAATAATTGTTTTGATAAAGACATGGGGAAGTCCCTGCGTAAGCTATTTTGATTATTAAACCATACCGTTTAGTCTTAGCAGGTGCAAGCTAGAAGTGAATGAATTTATGAGATAGGACACACGCTATAAATAAAGTAAGAATTACAATTATTTATAGCGTGGTTTTTATTTGAAAGAATAGGATTATGAATCAGGGTGTTTTTCGCGAACCATCTGGTCAACGAGCCCCATAAGACTATAGCTTGACTCTTCAGCTAAGTTGAATGATTTAAGGATAGTAGCTTGTGTTTCTCTGCTACTTTCCCATGAACCATTAAGTAGTGATACTGCATGCTGAATATGGTTATGCACCTCTGCATGGACGGGTCCTACTTTATTATATGAAGGGTATTGATTAAATGCTTTTGCACCGTCACCTTCAAAATACCATTGCCCAAAGCGACATTCATGATCATTAACCTGTGTTTCTCTCGCCTCACTTGAATCTGCACCTGTTGAAAGTGCTGCATAGGCATTTTGTTTGTATCTGAGGTGATCAACCTTAATTAATGCAGCAAAACTAATATCATCTGCATAACGCATTCTACGTTCCGTATCTCGGGCAGAAACGGCAAAACTTTCAAATTTAGCGGCAAATTCTGTCACAACGGCACGTGATGAACCGGCCATTTCTGACATCACAGAAGAATCATCTAACATCGCAGTAGACTTCTGTTGGAACGTTTCTAACACTTCAGCAATACTTGCTGTTGCTTTAATTGTGTTATCAGCTAGTGTTCGAACTTCATCGGCTACAACAGCAAACCCCCGGCCTTGTTCGCCTGCTCGTGCTGCTTCAATGGCAGCATTTAATGCTAAAAGACTAGTTTGATCAGCAATGCTTTTGATGAGGGTGATAACAGTCGATGCTTCTTCATTAAGGTTATTAAGATCAACGATTTCTGTATTGTTTTTCTCAATTCTAGTAATAACCTCATTAAGGTTGTTAACTACTGTATTAATCGAGCCTTGGCTACCGTCAGCATCTTCAACCATTTGTTGTGATGTTTCGGTTACGATATCCATTACTTCTTTGATTTCTTCAATGCTTCTTTGGTTAAGACGCAAGTCAATTAATAGGTTTGTAGAACTTAGTTGAGAAAGATCAGAGACTAATTGATTCTTTAATAAGAACTGTTGTGTCGTCTGCATTGCATCAATAGATGTATTGATATTGTTAAGTGATGATACAAAGGTGCCATGCAGACCTTGAGGATACGCTTTACGGAAGAACTGTCCTTCACTTGCATAGGTGAAGGATGTTTTAACTTCCCTAAAATAAGCTTCAAGTTGATCAAGCATATCATTGATTTTCCAAGATAAACTTCCTATTTCATCTTCATGCTCGATATGCGTGACTCGCATATCAAAATGACCTGCACTGACTTCATCTGCAACATCACTAATCTTCTTAAGAGGGGATAATAGTTGGTCAATACCGTTAATTGAGAATAGCCCGTAAACAAGGCTGGCTACTGCAATCGCTACAACAATCCAGTTAATACCGATGCTAGAGAACAATATGCCCACAACGATTAACAGTAGAGCATTGTTGATATAGGCCATTGCCTTAAATTTAGATGCTAAGGATAAATTCTTCATAAGAGACTCCTTTATCTGCAAGTATGCCAGTGACTAATTCAAGAGACGCATTTATGGCATTTTTGGGGCCTGCTTTACGTTCTGCTTCCAGCATTGCACTGTATAAACCTGCACAGATATCAACACTTTCTTGTTTGGGTTTTCGTCTTACGGAATAGTAGCCAATCACCTTGCCTTGCTGATCATAAGAAGGGGTTACATTGGCAAAAACCCAATAGAAACTACCGTCTTTAGACATGTTTTTTACATAGGCAAAAATTTCTTTCTCCTGTGCCAGTGTGTCCCAGAGTAATTTAAATACACCTCTAGGCATGTCAGGATGACGAATGATGTTGTGCTGTTTGCCGATCAGTTCTTCTTCGGAATACTTTGAGAACTCAATAAAGATACGGTTTGCGTAGGTGATGATGCCTTTAGTATCTGTTTTAGAGACAATAAAGTCATTTTCGCGCATCACCTTTTCTTCTTTGGTGGGCTCAATGTTATATTTCATGTTTGACTATCCACATTAATGTAATGGTTAACGGTTTTGCTAGTCCATTAGAATTCACGTATTAATGATGCATGATTTATACCAATATCATTTTCTCATAGAAATTGATAAAATCTGAGTTCAATCCCTTTAAATATTGATATCTATGATAACTGCTCTTATCCAAATGTCACTGTTAATTGCTTGTGGTACGTTCTGGAAGTCATTAGCACCTGCACATATAGAAAGCTCATCTCACCGCCGAGCATTAACAGATCTGGTTTTTTACCTATTATTACCAGCATTGGTGCTCGATGTTATTTGGAGAGCACCATTAGCAGCATCGTCAATCCAGATATCTTTTCTAGCGACCTGCGGCATCATCACAGGTCTTTCTCTAATGTGGATGATACTCCGCTTTTTAAAAACAAGTAAACAACAAACAGGGGCTTTGTTGCTCGCGGCTTCATTCCCAAATGCAACATACTTGGGCTTACCAGTTCTTAAACAAGTCATAGGACCAGAAACAACTGCAACAGTATTACAATATGATTTCTTTGCATGTACCCCTATATTACTCACTCTAGGCATCATACTGGCCCATTATTATGGTTCAAGTAAGCTTGAAGTTCACCCAATTCGAGAACTCGTAAAAATACCGGCCTTGTGGGCAGTGTCATTAGGTATTGGTTTAAATTTACTCAACATTCCTCAAGCTGAAATACTACACACCGCTTTATCTACATTAGCTGCTGCAGTCGTGCCTTTAATGCTAATTGTGCTTGGCATGAGTATTCGTTGGCGTAGCCTTCACCTTCGATATATGAGACTACTAGCACCTGTTACTGCGATAACCCTCATCATCGTACCGATGAGCGTTTATTCAATGGGACGCTTGATTGGCTTAGAGAGTGACTTATCTATTATGGTGACATTAGTAGGCGCTATGCCAACAATGGTTTTTGGTATTGTTATCTGTGAGCGTTACCAACTTGATGGCGAGCTGTATGCTGCTGCAGTAACGCTAACGACAATCATGAGTTTAATTACTTTACCACTCTGGTTTCAATGGTTATCTAGCTGATCAGACCAAGTGAGTCCTGCTTTCTTGATGGCTGATTTCAACATATCCATAGCGGTATTAATAAGTTCATCTTCTCCACGAAGACTGAGTTCAATATGTGGATTAGTACCTAAGTGTGGCAGGCTGGACAAACGCAATTCAGGATAGAGTTGTACAACTTGACGCATTGTTTCAATGAGATCGCTCTCTCGTCCATTAATGACATAAATAACTTGCTCGTTTGTGGGTGCCGTATTTCGTAGGTCTGGATAGAGATTATCTAAGACCCATTCGATCATTGGCCATGACATTTCAGGAAAGCCAGGCATAAAATGATGATCGTTGAGCGAGAAGCCGGGTACTCGATTAACGGTGTTGGGGATGATACGACTACCTTCAGGTAAGTCAGCCATTAAGATCCTATTAGGATAAGCTTTATCACCAAATTGAGATTCTATCTCAGCTACAGCTTCAGGGTGGGGCTGCAAAGAAAGTTCTGCAACCTTGGCAACTGACTCTCGGGTACGATCATCTGGCGTGGCGCCAATACCGCCAAAACTGAAGACTAAGTCCTTAGTTGATAGACTAAAGGCTAAAAAACGCTGTAACTGTTCCGGCTCATCACCCACAATAATGGTCCAGCTTAGTTCAAGACCACGTTTAGCTAATACGGTTTGGAGGTGATTGAAGTGTTTGTCTTGGCGCTTGCCTGACAACAGTTCATCACCAATGATTAAGGCGCCTATTTTCATGATTACACTCCTTGATCGGGCTTATTTCTCATAAAATCTGCAGTTTGTACAAATGAACTCATTAGTTGTTGTGCAAAAACCTCATCTAAGTCCATTGTCTTAAGGGCTTGAGCCATACAATATAGCCATTGATCTCGCTCTTCTATGCCAATTGGGAAGGGCAGGTGTCTGGCTCTCAGCCTTGGATGTCCATATTGATCAGTATAAAGCGGGGGACCGCCTAACCAGCCCGTTAAAAACAGGTATAGTTTTTCTTCACTAATACCAATATTACTTGGATGCATTGCGCGAATTAGCTGTGTTTGTGGCGTATCGCACATGATTTGGTAAAAAGTTTGGCACAAGCGACGAACAGATTCTTCGCCACCAATACGCTCATAAGGGGTGTTAATTTCTGACATTACAGGACTCAATAAAAAGATAGTGACTAATTTTACCCTTGTTTGGACAAGCTATAAAGACATCAGTTCTTGCTACGAGTAACTCATACAAGGATAATTGACGGGTTTTAGTTAATTAATCTCGGAGAAATTCAATGAGCGAAAAAATGACAATGCGTGTTGGCGAATGTTTATTAGCAGGTGGCCCACCGTTCACAGCAGCAGAACCTGAAGTTATCATCGGTGAATTAGACGGTCCATTTGGTACTGCATTTGCTACCCTTTTAGGTGATCAAGTTAAAGGTCATACTCGTGTTTTATCATTAATGAACACAGATATGATGGTTAAACCTGCAACCATTATGGTTAGTAAAGTAACTGTTAAAGATACAGCTTACACAAACATCCTAATGGGTACAGTTCAAGGTGCTATTTCAAACGGCGTATTAGATGCTGTTCGTAACGGTACAATTCCTAAAGAAAAAGCAAATGACTTAGGTATCATCTGTTCTGTATGGTTAAGCCCTGGTGTTGAAAAAGTTGAAGATTTAGATCACGAAGCCTTGTTCAATATCCATCGTGAAGCAACACGTAAAGCGATCGAAAAAGCAATGAATAACGAGCCAAGCATTGATTTCTTATTAGAAAATCAAGAAAAATTGGTACATAAATACTACCAAAGAGCATTAGATGCTAAAGCTGAAAAAAGCTAAGTTGTTTTAACAACTAAACTTTTTATCAAGAAATCAATGGTCTATCCGTTAACCCGTATAGACCATTTTTTTTGAGCCAAATTAATAACATGAACAAAGTAGCTGAAGCCGACATGGATCTATATTCCATTGACAAATTAATGCATGAAACACGTCAGTTAGCGGCAAAATACCGCATGACGACAGGCACAACACTGCCTGTTACAGGTGAAATTGCACGCTTTGATGTATCAAAGGCATTAAATTTACAGCTTGTTGATGATTTAACGCTTGGTTATGATGCAGAAGGTAAAGCCGAAAGAGCAGGTCTACGCATTCTAATTAAAGGCCGAGTTATATTCGAAGATAGTCGTTCTAGCCCACGTATTGGTCAAATTAACCCAGATGGTCGTTGGGATAACGTGGTCATGGTGTTATTTGATGATGACTATATGCCCGTTGAAATGTACGAAGCATCATCTGATGACATTAATGCGGCAATCAAAACAAAATCAGACAGTCAAAATAAAAAGCGAGGTGCCATGTCAGTTGCCCAATTTAAAATAATTGGTCAATTAGTCTGGACACGAGAAGATGGGATTGAAGATAAAGTGTGGGATAATAATAACGACTAAACACAAGGAGTCGTTAATATGAGTGTATCTGGTTTCATCTTTTTTGGGCTAATTGTAGTAGCCCTTTTCTATATTATCTCGATTTATAATAGTCTTGTAAGCCTTAAGCATAGTGTAAGCAAAGCTTGGGCAAACATCGATGTACTACTTAAACAGCGTCATGATGAGCTTCCAAAGCTTGTTGAAACCTGTAAGCAATACATGAAGTTTGAGCAGGAAACCCTTGAAAAGGTTATGAAAGCTCGCTCATCAGTAGCAAGCGCCCAACAGCAAGGTGACATTCCTGCCTTAGGTCGAGCCGAAGGTGCAATGCGTTTAGGTTTGGGTAGTCTATTTGCAGTAGCTGAAGCCTATCCCGATTTGAAATCAGACGAAACCTTCCAACATCTACAGGCTCGCATTACAGGATTAGAAAACGCGATCGCTGATCGTCGTGAGTTCTACAATGAAAGCGTTAATAATAATAACGTTAGAATTGAGCAGTTTCCTGATGTATTTATCGCACGCATATTTAATTTCGAATCGCATGAATTACTTGTATTTACTGATGATGAGAAAACGGACGTGAATATTAGTCAATTATTCGATAAATAATGTGGTTTGAACTTATTGCTTCAATAGAAAGCAATATCATCCAGCTTGAATCCTATGAGTTTTGGATCATTATCGTCATCCTCGCTGCGATCAGTATTTACTCTTTCATTAGAATGAGCCGGTGGTGGCAACATTCTAGAGTGATGGAGGATGTTCCTACCTCTAAAGTTCGTTCAGCCCCACAAGGTTACGTTGAGCTCATTGGCCATGCAAAAATGATGGAGGGCCCAGTCATTGTTTCTCCACTTAGTGGTAAAACATGTGTGTGGTACCGCTATAAAATTGAAGAAAAAATAAAAACTTACGATACGAAAGGTCGTTCTCGTACATATTGGCATGTTGTTAAAGAAGAAACGAGTGACGAATTATTTTTATTAGAAGATGAAACTGGTCGTTGCGTGATCGATCCTGATGATGCCGACGTAATAGCAAACAATAAACGTACATGGCACAAACGAACGGTAATACCCCCCAGACGTTATACAGAAGAGTTGATTGTCGATAAGGAGGCACTTTATGCCATTGGTTTATTTAAGACTGTTGCCAATAGTGAACGACAAAAACAAAGAGAGCAGGTTAATTATCTATTACGAGAATGGAAAAATGCCCCCAATGAACTATTACACCACTATGATCTGGATAGAGATGGAGAGCTAAGTCTGGCTGAATGGGAGCATGCAAGACATGCAGCTGAGCGCCAGGTTAAGCGTGAGCATGGTCAATTTGAAAAGTTAGAACAATTAAATGTGTTGAAACACAGCCCTCATAAAAACCAAGGCTTTATTCTTTCAACTATTCCCGAGCATAAATTAATCAAACACTATAAACTCAGAGCTCTTTTAGCATTAGTTGTCTTTTTTGCCTGTGGCAGTTCAGTCGTGTGGGCAGTAAATATAAGGTTAGTAATTTAATCTTACAACTTCAAATGCTAGAAAATAGTGTTATTGATGTAGTACTGGGCTTCACACAAAATGATGCAGTTAATCTTCTGCAATATTAATGATTACGGGTATAAGAATGCAAGATCAGATGGAACATGTATTCAGTCAATCTGGGCTGTTATCACACTATATAGAGGATTATGCTCCAAGGCAGCAACAGCTAGAAATGGCTCAAGCCATAGAGAAGGCGCTCACTAATGCAGAAGTGTTAGTAGCAGAAGCGGGGACGGGGACGGGGAAAACCTATGCTTATTTAGCGCCTGCTATTTTATCTGGCCAAAAAACATTCATATCGACAGGTACCAAAAACCTTCAAGATCAATTGTTTTATAAAGACTTACCCTTATTAAAAAAAGCACTGGCAACACCTTTTAGAGCTGCACTTTTAAAAGGGCGAAGTAATTATTTATGTCACTATCGTCTTGATATGGCTCAGACAGATCCCTTACAAAAAATTCACTATGTCAGCTTACAAGCCTTATCAGAATGGTCTGAAAAAACAAAAACAGGTGATTTGAGTGAAAGTAATATATTAGAAGATAACTCTCCTCTTTGGTCAAAAGTAACCTCCACTATTGATAACTGCTTAGGCCAGGAGTGCCCGAACTATTCTGACTGTTTTATTAGTGAAGCACGAAGAAAAGCACAAGAAGCAGATATTGTAGTCATCAATCATCACCTTTTGATGTCTGATATGGCGCTAAAGGCATCAGGCAGAGGTGAGATATTACCCAGTGCAGATGCTTATATTATTGATGAGGCACATCAACTACCAGAAATCGCAACCCAGTTCTTAGGCGATAGGCTCAGCAGTCATCAAATACATGAACTTTGTCGAGATAGTATTCGAGAAATGGAAGAAGATGCTTCTGATATGGGGCGTATTCGTGATTATGCAGATAAAACAGAAGCTGCAATGCGTGCTTTACGACTTACTATTGGTGATAAAGAACAGCGAACACCATGGAAAGTCGTATTTGATAAGTTAGGTGTTAAGACTAAACTTAGTGACCTCACCGAATGCTTAATTGACCTTGCAGAAGAACTGAGTATTGCAGCAGAGCGAGGAAAGGGTCTAGAGCAGTGCCATTCCCGATGTAATGAGCTTATTGATACGCTTGTTTTGTTTAGCCATAAGAAAGTGGATGATAATCAAGTGTTATGGATAGATATCCGTAGTAGTGGACTAATCTTACATGCGACACCACAGGAAGTCAGTCAACATTTTCAACAGTGGATGGATGAAAAACCGACATCATGGATATTTACATCAGCAACATTAACCGTGGCAGGAAGGTTTAACAACTTCAATACACAGCTTGGGATCCAAGAATCAGAAACGGCTATTTGGCCCAGCCCGTTTGATTATGAAAAACAAAGTCTTCTCTATATGCCGAATATTCCGGTTGAACCAAAGGACGATGAATATAATACTTATATAGCTGACATTGCAAAAGACATCATTAGCCACAGTAAAGGTCGGACGTTTTTATTGTTTACCAGTTACCGAGCTATGCATAGCGTGGCAGATGCCTTAGAAGAACTGGATGATTACCCGTTAATGATTCAAGGAACTGCATCTAAATCTAAATTACTTGAAGAGTTTCGAGATCATGGCAATGCAGTATTGCTAGGTACGAATAGCTTTTGGGAAGGTGTTGATGTTAGAGGTGAGGCTTTATCATGCGTCATGATAGATAAGATACCATTTGCATCACCAGGCGATCCCGTATTACAAGCTAGAATTGATGGCTTGCGAGAGCAGGGGGGGAACCCTTTTTCATCAATACAGATTCCAGCAGCTGTGATCCAATTAAAACAAGGAATTGGGCGACTTATTCGTGATCCGAATGATTATGGTGTGCTGGTACTTTGTGACCCACGCTTTTTAACGAAACCCTATGGAAAACTTTTTTTACGTAGTTTACCTGCAATGCCTATCACTCAAAATAGTGCTGATGTAGAGAGGTTTTTCGAGAATATGAATATATAATATACATGATATGTATTTAGTATCATACTGATATTAATGTATATTATTGATCTTTTACTTCTCTAGGTAAGAAAGAGCTGTCATAAATGAGGCTTCTTGAAATTGCTTTAAACCAGTGTCACTAAAATTCATTTGAAGGTGACTTCTTTTCATTATTTCTTTAGTTTGTGATGGTGAAAGTAGGCTAACATTTAAGCCATCAATCAATTGAATCGCAGCTTCAAGTTTGAATCCAACTGAACCACCTGCAAACTTACCCTTTGTCATCCTTTCACGTATAACGACATGATCAATTTGATAATCTTCCATCAATTTTGCAAAATCAAACTGGAATTTTGTTAATTGTTCAGTATTTGTAGCATCAGATATTGTTAACTTTTTTACTCGACATTCATGTAATGCAAACAAGCCGTCTGTTAAAGACATAAGACATATAATTGCATCATTACCTTTTAATTCGATACCACAAATTTTCATTATTAAAACCCACACGACTAAATTAAGGGTATATAGTACTCGCTTAGCAAGGTAAGAGTACTAGCGATTTGTTTTACGTCTATATATCAGGAGTTTAGCTATGATTACACTATATGGAAGCGGACAATCTCGCTCGTTTAGGGCATTGTGGGCATTAGAAGAATCTGGGCTCGACTATCGTTACAATGCTGTAGCCATAGGTAGTCCAGAAAAAGGTGGTACCCAGACTGAATCTTATAGGAGCTTAAATTACCAGGGTAAAGTACCTTCCTTAGAACATGATGGTACGGTAGTAAATGAGAGTGCTGCAATTCTGAATTACATTGCAGCATTATCGCCAAGTAAAAACTTAATGCCTCTGAATGATCTGAGATTACGGGCTTATTATGATGAATTATGTTTTTTCGTTTTAGCCGAATTAGAACAAGCATTATGGACAAATGCGAAACACAAGTTTGTATTACCAAAAGAATATCGTACTCGTGGCATTATCGATACGACACATTGGGAATTTTCTAAATCACTAAATGCTTTAATACATTATCTTAATGAGTCTAAGTTTGCCATCAATGATCATTTCACAATGGCTGATATTTTAATTTCACACACATTACAGTGGGCAGAAGGTTCTAAATTTAAAATCCAGCAATCACTGTTAGATTATAAAAATAGAATGTATCAACGCCCAGCATGCAAAAGAGCAATAGAAACACTCCATAATTGATCGCAAGTACTTACACATGTTCTAGGTACCAATAATTGATACTCTATTTAACATAATATACATTATGCGAATCTATGGATATGAATAATATGATTGGGAATGTGTCGAAACGTGCTAGTTTTGATTACCGTGTAATCGGGATTAGTTGACTATATAGATGTGGCTTATGGAAACAAATGTGTTTGTACAGGAAGACGTTGAAGGAGTATGAAGTATTAAAAAGTAAGTATGTTGTACCGCAACATTTAAATTAGATTTAAATTCTGAAGACGGTTGTCCGGATAGGCGCGTGTGATTTAGTGCAGTGAGTTTTAAAAATAGAGGCAACACAGTTATGAGAATCGCCCTTCCCCAGTTGATACTGAGTGTATAAAAAAAGGCATCCGAAGATGCCTTGATCTATTTAGAAGTGCATGTAGTGCTTTTTCAGTGTCTTAGTTACTTGCCAAACACTTTTTAAGCCATCAGGGAAAATGACATAATCACCTGGTACGATTGTAACGGGTTCGCCACCATCTGGAGTAACAACAATTTCACCTTCTAAGATGTACGAACGTTCGTTCTTATTGTCAAAATCAAGGCGAAATTCAGATACTGGGCAGTCCCAAATATTCCAACTAGAAACGCCTAATTCTTTTAAACGTTCTTCACTTAAGTTTTTTTCAATGATAATTTCTGGCATAACATTCCTACACTGTATGTTGTTAGTAAAATAGATACTAAATTCTAATCGCTGTTAAAGCGAGGTGCCATCACAAAATGCGAGGCACAGGAATAATAACAGAAACCACATTGATAAAACGAGGTAATTAACTCAATACAATTATTTTCTATATAAACAAATATTATCGGTTGAGCTAGGTGACTTAAATTACTTAAAAACGACCTTTAAACAATTCGTCGCTAACGTGCCAAAACCAGGCATTCAATACTTCTAGGCTAGTGTTTTATCAGCTCTCCCCAATTCGGCCCGTCAACAAAAACCTTCCTATTATCATAAGCGATACGATGCGTGCTGTGGCAGCGAGCACATGCCTGTACCGCCAATGAACCCAGTGCCTTCCCTTGTTCCTTGTGCGTTCCCGTGACCAAGCTCTGTTCCAAACTCGCTATTGTTTTTATCATTTTCACATCGGGATAGACTCTGGTATCTTTTTTATGGCACTGCACACAGGTTTCACCCTGTAGCTTAATGCCATGCTTGAGTTCAGACAAGGAATATAGCGCAACATCCCGCTTGTCATCTTCGGAGGCAATTTTTACCTGGTTCAACTGTCGAATCAGTGCTTGCATATGCTTTTTATATTCCGTTGATTGACTAAGCTTGACCGATGAAAAATCTGGCGCACGGTACATTGTCGCAACAGTAATCCGGTAATCCCGATGGCATGAGTCACAGCTTGCATCTAAATCATCAAGTGCAAGGAGCATACTCTGTTTATCCCTGTCTTTAACACTAACTTGTAAGCGAGTTAATGCTTCCATATCTAGCTTTTTATTCCATTCGGGAACCATCTCACTTATTTTAAGGTAATGTTTGCTTAACTGCGCAGTCCATTTATCTAAAAGTTCATCCTCATTACTGGTGGAGTAAAGTTTGACCGCCTGTATTTCACGTCGGAGTTTAAACATATTATGCAACCATTCCTGCCGTTTATTCTCTGGCATGTACCACTTTGCCAATGACGCTGGCGGTGTTTTATGCAAACTAACTTTGTCTTTATGTATGTAAACAACGGTACCCACTACCGCAATAAGCAGGCACTGTAGAACAATAAAATGTGTCCATCTCATGGGAATAAATGACTCCTAATTATTTTCATGACTAACAGTGTGAATTATAAGTCATCAATGACAAGCAAAGTTTCCTTTATTCAGTCAATCTACTGATCGAATAGCACCTTTAAACAATTCGTCGCTAACATGCCAAAAGGGTTATTCGTTTAACGGTAGTTTTATATTTGTGGTTGGTGCTCTCTGCTTCATGGCAGTGCCAGTTCGATTCTAGCCCTAGCTACCATATATAAAGCCTAGGCACTGATTCTGTATTGAGGATCCAATCGTCATAAATTAATGTTGTAATTTAATTGCATCTAAATCGTCTATATCTTATCACGGCCTTATTGTTGAATAAGAGGAGAGATAAAATGAGCACGCTAAGCAATGCAAGCATTACTGTTCAAGACCACTTTATAGTTCGTAAAGCGGGATTAATGAAACCTTTTTTCTGGCTCATTCGAGGATGGCAAGATCTATTACAATACCCAGGAATAAGCATTAGCTACGGTGCCATGATTTCTGCGATGGGGGTAGTGATCATGGTTTTTGCCAGCAATCATGTTTATTTAATCGCTGCAGCTATTTCAGGGTTCTTGTTGGTAGGGCCTTTTCTGTCGATAGGACTGCTTGAATTATCTCGACAGCAGGATCATGGTAAGGCATTAAGTTTTGAGGATTCATTAGCAGTTTTGGTATCTAAAAAAATTCCTTTAAAGCATTTCGCCATTACCTTACTGGCAATTAGTTTTTTCTGGTTTATTGTCTCCGGTTTGGTGTTGTTTGTTATGTATGGAAATATTACTCCCAGTATTCAAGACTCATTATGGGGTGGATTTTTAGAAATGGTGACTCCTCAACAAGTGGCATTATATCTTGTAGTTGGCGGTATCCTGGCAGGCATTGTTTTTGTTTTGTCTGCCGTATCAATTCCGGCAATCATAGATAGTCAAGTTACAGCACTAGATGCAATGTTACTCAGTATAAAAGTGGTGTTGACTAATTTACCCATAATGATTGTCTGGGCAGGTCTCATTTTGATACTGACAATTATTGCATTTAGTAGTTATTTACTTGGAATGATTATCATTTATCCACTGCTGGGGCATGCCACTTGGCATGCATATCGAGATCTTGTTGAAGTCAAAAATTAAATCAATCGGTACTCTATATGATGTAATCTAAACTTAGGCTAAAAGATAGAATGAATACTCAGGAAAAGAAGATCCAATTATCTCTGAGCTTATTTCGATGACCTGTATTTTTGGTCATATTTATGTGGGCTATCGATAAATTCATCAATCTTGAGCATGCAGTAAAAACTTACAAAAAATTCTATTTCATTTCAGGCATTTAAATTACGGTTCACTGTGCTTTATTAATGTCTAAACAATCTCATATTTTGCTGTAATTGTATGCTCATTTTCAGCCTGTATCGTAACCATATCATCCGCTGCATTAGCCGTTTCAACACAAACAAATTTTCTGAAGCTACTATCATCAAGATCTGCAATTTTAGTGACTGATGTCGACCATGGATTCCAAATAACAGTTGTTTTGCTGCCTGAAGATTTAATATTTATTGTGCGATTAAAGCCGGTATCTTTTAAGAAAACACTTGTCGGTGCCTGTTGATAGATACGGTCTGTTTCTCCGGTAAGAGTCACATCACCTGATTGTGGTTTTGAATTAAATCCTTCAAGCTTATCTAAGTAATTTTTACTATCAAGACCACTAATAGAAACATTATCTACATCACTAATATTAAAATAGGTATGTAATGCTTGGCTGATGCTAAAGGCCTTGTTACCCACATTTTTTGTTGTTAACTTAACTTCAAGTGTTTGACCAACAATGACTTCAAGCTCAAGTTTAAACTTATATGGCCAAACTGTTCTGCTACTTTCGCTATCAGATAAGCCTAATGTAATACTTGTTCTACCATCGCTTAACGCAGCGCTCGCAAGTACTAACCAGGGTTGATTTCTAACAAAACCATGTGAAGGACGACCAAAGCCAGAAGTATCATCGCCAAACCATGGCCAACAAATAGGAACACCACCACGAATTGCCTTACCACCTTTGTATACCACTTTATCACTCAAAAAGAGTACATCTTCTGTCGTGTTCTTAGGCAAAAAAGAAATCACTTGTGCCGCATAGGTTGAAATACGAGCATTGGCATATTGATTAGAAATCTCAGCCATAACAAAACCTTCCACCTCCTCAGTAAACTGGAGCTGGCCTTTGATGCTAAATTGTTGATTCAACTGTGCTTCTGTTTGCATGTATGGTTATAGTTTTCTTAGCTTATTTAAACAAAAAGACGGGCTAAAAAGCCCGTCTTTCATCATTGAAAGTGTAGTTTTCGACACTATACATCAAAATTTGTTCTTAGTGGTGATGACCGCCTTCACCATGTACATGACCATGTTCTAATTCTTCTTCACTTGCTTCACGAACTTCACGAACTTTAACGTCGAAGTTTAAGTGAACACCAGCTAAAGGATGGTTACCATCAACAGTAATCATTTCTTCACCAATAGCAACAACAGTAACCATTACTGGACCATCATCAGTTTCTGATTGAAATTGCATACCTACTTCAATGTTATCAACACCACCGAACAATTCTTTTGGCACTTCTTGTTTCATGTTTTCATGACGTTCGCCATATCCATTAGCAGGCTCAATGCTAGCTTTTACTTCATCGCCCGCTTCTTTACCTAATAACGCATCTTCTAAACCAGTAATAATATTACCCATGCCGTGAAGGTAAGCTAATGGACCCGCACCTTCTGAACTATCGATTACTTCGCCTTCATTATCTGTCAAAGTATAATCAATGACGACTACTGCATTTTCTGCTATTTTCATTTTAAATTCCCAAAGTTAAATTTGATAAACGGCTACGGTATTATCAGTAAAAAATCGCCATTTTACACTACGAAACGATACTTTCAAAAAGTCTTACACCGTGATTATCATCTATATGAGGATTGACCAATTTAAAATCAAGGGTAAATACCTAAAATACTGTAAAAAACTATTTATCTTATAGAATTTGATATGATATATGCTCTATTAAACAGGCTCTTCCTCTAAATATATTTATGTCTCGACTCATCCTACTTAATAAACCTTTTGATGTACTCACACAGTTTACTGATGAATCCGGCCGACAGACATTAAAAGACTTTGTTGATATTAAAGGAGTCTACCCTGCTGGACGCTTAGATCGTGATAGTGAGGGTTTGGTCTTATTAACTGATTCAGGTCCACTACAACATTATATTAGCGACCCAAAACACAAACTTGAGAAAACATATTGGGTTCAGGTTGAACGTATTCCTGATGAAAATTCATTAGAGCAGTTACGGCAAGGCCTTGAGCTCAAAGATGGCATGACTCGCCCTGCTAAAGCAAAATTAATTGAACCTCCCGCCATTTGGGATCGTATTCCGCCAATACGTGAACGCAAAGCCATTCCAACACAATGGATTGAGCTCAAAATAACAGAAGGTAAAAACCGCCAAGTTAGACGTATGACTGCCGCAGTTGGACACCCTACTTTGCGTTTAATCCGTTATGCCATTGGTGATTGGACTATAGATAAGCTCGATTCAGGACAATGGCAAGAAGTTCCAGCCCCTACTCTGACTCCGGCCATGATAAAATCATCTGATGATTTGGACTCCAAGAACCACCGTCGCCGCAATAATCGAACAGGAAAACAAATTCCTAGTAGTCGAAGAAGAAA
>ENA-OSET01001237-OSET01001237.1-sediment-metagenome-genome-assembly--contig:-NODE-1237-length-26771-cov-21.203079_pt1 | contig 26771 bp, 23 predicted proteins | sample MGYA00237882_ERZ534229 | MGnify/ENA primary metagenome ERZ534229 (study PRJEB26408, sample SAMN06266212) | sediment metagenome | isolation source: Hudson Canyon methane seep mesocosm | place... | reverse complement strand
GACTTCGGGGATGACGGGATACAGGGTGTCACAGGTTTTTTATTTAATATGGCGGAAAGTCATGGGTAACCAGGTATATTTAAGGTATTTATAAGAAAAGCCAGAGTTGGATTTGATGATTTATTATCAAATTCAACTCTGGCTTTTTTGTTGAATTTAAATTAAAAACCAAATCATGACCAAATTAACAATTAGCGATAAAACCTATGATTGTCAAGATGATGAGTCTGTTTTAGATGCCCTTATCAGGCAAGATGTTGAGGTTTCTTTTGCCTGTAAAAAGGGGACGTGTCATTGCTGTATGTTACGCAGTACCGAATCAACACCACCGTCAGCTTCTCAACAGGGCTTAAAGGATACATTAAAAAATTTAGGTTATTTTTTAGCGTGTCTTTGTAAACCCGAGCAAGATTTATCGATTAAATTACCGGAACAATCAGAAATCTTTTCATCTGGGCGCGTTGTAGTTAATAAAATGCTAAATAGAAATACTATTTTATTAATTGTTGAGTGTCAGGATGTGCTTGAATACAAAGCTGGACAGTTCGTTAATTTACAGCGTAAAGATGGCCTAACCAGAAGTTATTCAATTGCGAATACTCCCCAAGCAGATAAAACGCTAGAGTTTCATATTCGACGCTTACCTAATGGTCAATTTAGTAACTGGGTGCAGGATGAACTTAAAGTCGATGATACAATTTCGATTTCTGAGCCTCTGGGGCATTGTTTTTATCTGCCTGAACGTAAAGAACAAGGTGTTTTATTAGTTGGTACGGGAACCGGTCTGGCTCCACTTGCTGGCATATTAATGGATGCGCTTTCACATGGCCATTCTGGTCCAATATATCTATTTCATGGCAGTACAGAAGTGGAAGATTTATATAGAATTGATGAAATGCGCAAATTATCAGAAAATAATACCAATTTTAATTATATTCCCTGTGTTTCTGGTCAACATGTACCAGAGGGTTATTCAGCAGGGCGTGCAAATACGGTTGCTTTAGAAAGGCTGACTGACCTGTCGGGATGGCGGGTGTTTTTATGTGGACATCCGGAAATGATAGATGCAATGAAGACTGATGCTTTTATGAAGGGAGCTTCAATGAAGGATATTTATACCGATGCTTTTCATGTTGTCAGCACAACTTAGCGATCTTTGTTTGTTTTAAAGTAAGGATTAAAAAACAAAGGGAGAAAAGTTGTTTGACATGGAAAAATTAAAAAGATAACCTGCTTGGTTGATTATGACAAGGCTATGAAATAGTCGGTACACGATTGTATTATTGAAGCCGGAAACACCTCAGAAAGTGAATAAAGCTCAGTTTCATTATTCTCCGCGCAGAGTATATAAAGCCCCTGGGCAGATAATTATTAGATGACCATTACAAAACAACAAAAACATTCGTTACCGTATTTTAAAGATAGCTCGATTTTATTTTCTAGCATAGCAAATAAAAAGTGGTCAATTTTCCTTGATAGTGGCAGGCCCCATAGTAAGCAAGGTCGGTATGATATTTTTTCTACAGATCCCATTGTAACCCTTGTTACTAAGGGGCTAAGCACTGAAATCAACGATCATGGCGTAGTCAGTTATTCAAACGAAGATCCTTTTATGTTGGTCAAAAAACATTTGGATTCGGGACTTGGCCCTTTCGATGAATTGCCATTTAATGGTGGTGCGATGGGATACTTTTCGTATGACTTGGCTAGGCGCTTAGAAAATTTACCGGTTGTCGCAATAGATGAAGAACATATTGCAGAAATGGTGGTAGGCATATACAACTGGGCAGTTGTTATTGATCATCAGGAGCAACTCAGTTATTTAATTGCAAATGCAGATGTTAATTGCCAGGGGTTAGTAACAAAATTCAGTCGATTAGCTGATAACATAGAAGAAGAGTCATTTGTGGTATTGGAAAAACCGCAATCAAATATGGACAAAACCGGTTATCAGCATGCTTTTGAGAAAATAAAACACTACCTTAGGGAAGGGGATAGTTATCAAGTGAACTTGGCTCAACGATTTGTTAGTGCTTGCTCGGGTAATCCATGGACTGCCTACAAAGCCTTACGAGAAATGAACTCGGCACCATTTAGTGCTTACCTGAATCTTCCTGATCTGCAAATTTTAAGTTCCTCACCTGAACGATTCCTTAAAGTAATTGATAATGTTGTAGAAACTAAGCCTATCAAAGGAACTCGACCAAGGCTTGAGCACGAAGCTGAAGATCAGCATCAAATGGTTGTTTTATCAGAAAGCAAGAAAGACCGTGCTGAAAATGTAATGATTGTTGATTTGTTACGCAATGATATTAGTAAAAATTGTAAAAAAGGCTCTGTCAAAGTCCCTAAACTATTTGATGTAGAAAGCTTTGCAACCGTCCATCATTTAGTTAGCACCGTTAAAGGTGTGCTGGCTGATGGTCAACATGCGCTGGATTTATTAAGAAATTGTTTTCCTGGTGGTTCAATTACAGGAGCACCTAAAATTCGTTCTATGGAAATTATTGAAGAATTAGAACCAAACACACGGGGCATTTATTGTGGGTCTATTGGTTATATTGGCTTTAATGGCAATATGGATACTAATATTGCCATTCGAACCTTGGTGCATTCAAATCAGACCATTCGCTTTTGGGCTGGTGGAGGAATAGTTAACGATTCCGTAATGGAAGATGAATACCAAGAAAGCTTTGATAAAGCAGCCGCATTGTTGGGGTTGTTAAAGCAGTTTAGCCGGTAGCTCTCTCTGACATTGTTAATCAATTATTGTTTTGTATCTCATTAGGGAGCTGGAAATTAATAATCATCCATTATTGGGCATGATTTTTGTTTGTCTTCAGTCGTGTAGCAAGAGGCGCATAGCAGGGCTACGCAACGTTGCTACACGGCTGAAGGCGGACAAAAAGACCAGCAAGATTGGATGATTATTTGTTTCCATCTCCCTTACATGGGGTGTGTACTTGATTGTTGGGCATGAAACCTTATGAAAGTTATAAAACTGGGTGGTAGCCTGCTTAAAGATAGCAATTCACTGCTAGATTGTTTAAATAGGATTGAACAAGCTGGCAACGATAAGATTGTTATTGTTCCTGGTGGTGGGATGTTTGCCGATCAAGTTAGGTTAGCTCAAAAACAATGGCAGTTTGATGAGATTATTGCGCATCAGATGGCTATTTTAGCCATGCAACAAATGGCATTGTTGTTAAAAGGGATTAAACCTCAGTTTAGCGTCATTGATAACCTAGAAGCTATTAATAATATTGATTCGGTTATTATTTGGTCACCAGATATTCAAGGCTTAAATGAGTCAGGTGTAAAGGCTAGTTGGGATGTAACTTCTGATAGTTTGGCTGCATGGCTGGCCAATCAACTCAGTATTGATGAATTAATTTTGATTAAATCAGCACAAATTCCGATAAACTACACACTTCAACAAATGCAACAGCAAGGCATACTTGATAAAGCCTTTCATCAGTTTGCTCAAACCCGCAATTATAAAATTACTTTACTCAACAAATATGGATTTAATGAATACCCCCTTAATTAGCCATCTTTTTGCATTTGTAAAAAAAAGGCTGGATAGTGTCTATTATCAAAGCAGGGAGTCTTTATTAGGCCATCATAAACGCGATATCGTTGTTATACAGGTTGATCAGGCTTGTCAAAGTTTAAGAGGAACAAGGGATCAGTTTGAAGATGCTTTGACGCAATTTAAAAATATAGTCAATGTTGAGTCGTCATCACTAGAACACCGTTATAAATTATTGCAAAGACAATTCGAGTTTTGTCAAAGTAAATCAGAAGATGTCAGTCGTCGTATCTCATTGATAGAAGAGGTGAGTAATTCCTTATTTAAAGAATGGGAAGATGAGTTGAGTGAATACAGTAATCGTGCATTGCGTACAAAAAGCCGTCAACAGCTGAAAGCATCAAAGCAACAATACAATCGTTTGATTAAAACCATGCGTAAAGCAGAAAGTCGAATCCACCCTGTCCTTGCTGCTTTTAAAGATCAGGTGTTGTTTTTAAAACATAACCTGAATGCTAAAGCCATTGCAGCCTTGCAGCATGAATTTGTGGAAATAGGCATAGATATTTCACAATTAATAGAAGTGATGGAAATTACGATTAACGAAGCCAGTCAATTTGTATCAACGCTTGTTGAACAAAGGGCTTTACCTTCGGCTTAGGATCATTATGCGAATTCAATCTCTCCCCACTCAACTGATTAATCAAATTGCCGCCGGTGAAGTGGTTGAAAGACCGGCTTCGGTTGTTAAGGAACTAGTTGAAAACTGTTTTGATGCCGGAGCTACTCAAGTTACCTTGGATATTGAACAGGGTGGCATCCGATTAATTAAAATTCGTGATAATGGCTGTGGGATCTATAAAGAAGATTTACCGCTGGCTTTGTCACGACATGCGACCAGTAAAATTAGCAACCTACAAGATCTGGAACATGTTTCCAGCATGGGGTTTAGAGGTGAAGCCTTACCCAGTATTAGTTCGGTAGCTAGATTGACATTGATATCACGTACTGAAGAGTCAGAGTGTGCCTGGAAAGTGAGTGCTGATGGGACAGAAACTGATTTTGATCCGCAACCAGACCCTCACCCGCAAGGGACTACCATCGATGTAAGAGACCTTTTTTATAATACGCCCGCTAGACGTAAGTTTTTAAAGGCTGAAAAAACTGAGTTTTCACATATAGAAAGCTTAATTAAAAAAATGGCCTTAAGTCGTTTTGATATTGCTTTTACACTGAATCACAACCAACGAGAAGTGATTAATTTAAATGCTGCGCAATCTGTTGCTGAGCAGGAAAACCGGGTGGCGAGCATTTGTGGCTCTGCTTTTATTGAAAATTCAATAACCATTGATTATGAAGCATCAGGTTTGCAGTTAACTGGCTGGGTAGGCTTGCCAACATTTTCTCGTAGCCAGCAGGATATGCAGTACTTCTATGTGAATGGACGATTAATTAAGGATCGGCTGGTGAGTCATGCGGTTAAGCAAGCATATAAAGATGTACTGTTTCATGGTCGACATTCTGTTTTTGTTTTATATTTAACACTTGATCCTGCTTTGGTTGACGTTAATGCCCATCCTGCAAAACTTGAGGTGAGGTTTAGAGAAGGGCGGTTAGTGCATGACTTTTTATTTAGTGCATTACATCGTTCTTTAGCTGACTTAAGGCCGGGGGAGCAGGCAGCAACAGTAAAGGTAGAGCACTTTATACCTGCTGCGGTTGAAACTGTAGCACCTGTAGGTGAAGTTAAGCGCCAATCAAGCATGCAAATCCCTAAGCCCGTTCAGTCATCGTTACCTATGAATGTGGCTGAGGAAATTGAAGCTTATGCTTCTTTATACCCTAAAAATGAAGCTGCGAATTTACCAGAACAATTTGCTATAGCGGAAACCCCGGGTTTATCTGAAGGTATGCCTCCTTTGGGCTATGCCATTGCACATTTGCATAGTATCTATATCTTGTCAGAAACAGAAAAAGGTATCATTTTAGTTGATGCACATGCGGCACATGAGCGAGTGACTTATGAGCGTTTAAAAAAACAATACCATGAAGGCACCGTACCCAGTCAGCCGTTATTATTACCGATTAAAATACAAGTCAGTAGTTCTGAAGCTGAAGTTGTTGAACAGGAACATGCTTTTTTTGCATCATTAGGCTTCGAGCTAAACCGAACAGGGCCAGAAGCAATTGTATTAAGATCAACGCCTGCTTTATTAGGTAGAGAAGATATGGATAGTTTGATTAGGGATATTCTGGCTGATATTGTGACTCATGGAATGAGCCAACGAGTATTAGAAAGATCAAATGAGATTTTAGCAAGTATGGCATGTCACGGATCGGTAAGAGCTAAGCGAAAACTGACAATCACTGAAATGAATGCATTATTACGAGATATGGAACAGACGGAAAGAATAGGGCAGTGTAATCATGGTAGACCTACCTGGATTGAATTAAGTACCGGTGATCTGGATAAGTTTTTTCTTCGCGGCCAATGAGTAATATTGATTTACCCTCCGCAATTTTTCTTATGGGTCCTACGGCATCAGGGAAAACCGCATTAGCGGTTGAATTGGCTCAAAAGTTAAATACTGAAATTATTAGTGTGGATTCTGCATTGGTATTTAAAGGCATGGATATAGGGACTGCAAAGCCAACGCTGACAGAAAGACAAGGCATACCGCATCACCTGATTGATATTTTAGACCCTGCTGAATCTTTTTCTACAGGAAGTTTTAGGAAGCAGGCTTTAGCGCTAATGGATGATATTAGCCGTCGAGGAAAAGTACCCGTGTTAGTCGGTGGAACTATGCTGTATTTTAATGCCTTGTTTAATGGTTTGGCTGAATTACCAGAAGCAAACCCTGAAGTTAGGCAAAAACTGGATGAGGAATTGGTTCAGCTAGGTAAGCAAGCCATGCATGACCGTTTAAAAAGTATTGATCCGGAATCAGCACAAAGAATACATCCCAATGATCCACAGCGAGTACAGCGTGCGCTAGAGGTTTATGAAATAAGCGGGCAGCCCATTACGCAATTTTTTCGTGAGGCACAGAAAAACAAAATACCCTTTAAAAAAATTAAGTTGATTATAGCGCCTGAGGACAGGAAACAATTGCATGAGAAAATTGCCTTGCGATTTAAACTTATGATAAAACAGGGCTTAATTGATGAGGTTAATGCTTTATATCTCCGAGGTGACTTGACAGATAAAATGCCATCAGTAAGAGCGGTGGGTTATCGGCAGGCCTGGTCTTATTTACAAGGTGAGTATGATCTGGAAACGATGATAGAAAAAGGTATTATCGCAACAAGACAATTGGCAAAACGACAGTTTACCTGGTTGCGAAGAGAACAAGATGCTTTACAGTTTTTATCATCGGAAGCGTCACTTGCTGACAAGGTGTTTGATCAAATAAAAGCGGACCTATAGATAACTTAAAGCGTCTAGGCGCTAAAATAGCGCTAGGATTATCCAGGCCATAGAGGTAATTAATTAAGGACACACTATTTTTTAGTGGTAACTTGAATTATATGCTTTTGCCCTTATTATTAGGTGAGTATTTGATATTTGAATTTAAAGTGCGTAGTGTTGATATTTAGGAACAATAATAAGGAGAAATAGGATGTCAAAAAGTCAGAATTTACAGGATAATTTCTTGAATACCTTGAGAAAGGAGCATACGCCTGTCTCAATTTTTCTCGTTAATGGTATTAAGCTCCAAGGGCGTGTGGACTCTTTTGATCAGTATGTCATTATGTTAAAAAACACCATAAATCAAATGGTCTATAAACATGCTGTATCAACCATAGTGCCAGGAAAGCCGATAAAACTAGCTAGAGATGATCATCATGAAGACTAAATCGACTCAGGGGTGCTTTTTTGTTTGACCGTCCTGAATCGGGTGAACGAGCGATATTGGTTCACCTTACCTTACAAGCAGGGCAAGAAGATTTATATGAATTAAAAGAACTTGCTAAGTCTGCTGGTGCAGAGCCTGTCCATGTCATTACCGGCTCTAGGCAAAAACCCGACCCAAAATTTTTTGTTGGTACGGGGAAGGTAGAAGAAATTAAGTCTGAAATTTCCTTTCATGAAGCTGATATTGTTTTGGTTAATCACTCTTTAACGCCTAGTCAGGAAAGGAACTTGGAAGAGGCGCTGGAAACGCGTGTGGTTGACAGAAATGGTCTGATTTTAGATATTTTTGCACTACGGGCACAAACCTTTGAAGGTAAGCTACAAGTTGAGCTGGCTCAGTTAAAGCATTTATCAACTCGATTAATTAGAGGCTGGACTCACCTTGATAGGCAAAAAGGTGGCGGTATTGGCATGCGAGGTCCAGGTGAAACTCAACTGGAATCAGATAGACGTTTAGTTAATGATCGGATTAAACTTATTCAAAGGCGACTTGAAAAAGTAGCTAAGCAACGAGGTCAAGGAAGAAGTAAACGGAAAAAAAGTGAAGTGCCTTCGGTTTCTTTAGTGGGTTATACCAATGCGGGGAAATCTACGTTATTTAATCAATTAACGGGGGCGGATATTTATGTCGCTGACCAGCTTTTTGCAACCTTAGACCCTACATTAAGGAACTGTTCTCTGGAAAGTGGCAATGATATTGTCTTAGCAGACACAGTGGGATTTATTCGGCACTTGCCACATGAACTGGTTGCCGCATTCAAGTCAACACTGCAAGAAGCGAGTGAATCGGATTTGTTGATGCATGTGATCGATGCTAATGCAGAAGACAGAGATGACACAATGTTTCAGGTTAATCAGGTTTTAAATGACATTAATGCGGGCGACATCCCACAGTTACATGTATTCAATAAAATCGATTTACTAGATAATGTTAAACCCCATATAGATCGTGATGAAACAGGAAAACCTGTTAGTGTCTGGGTTTCAGCTGTCACAGGAGAGGGGGCTGAATTATTATTTCAAGCATTGGCAGAGTTATTTTCGACCTCAAAAGTAAAAAGAAAATGTTATTTACAGGCAAACCAAGGTGCAGTAAGAGCTAGCCTGTTTGATTATGCCAAAATTCTTGAAGAGAAAGTGGATGATTTTGGTGGCTGGGAGTTATCTTTTGAAATAGATAAAAAACACTTGGGTTTATTGAAAGCCATTGATGTTGAAGAGATAGACTTATAACGAGAGTAGGAGATTATTAATAAATGTCCCTCAATCCTCCTTTTTCAAAGGGGGAGGTTAACAGTTACAGTCAGTATGTTTCCGTATATTGGTTAAATACCAATTTAATTACTCGGAAATTTAGAATTTAAGATAGAATATTAGCGTTTGATTGAAAGATCAGTTTAGAAATTATAATTACAATTTGTTTGGAGCAATAGATGTCCTGGAACGAGCCCGGTGGTGGCGATAAAAAAGACCCTTGGAGTGGGCGTAAAAACGAGAACGGTCCTCCTGATTTAGATGAGGTCATTCGTTCATTTCAAGAAAAACTAGGCGGCATCTTTGGTGGTGGCTCAGACGGAGGTGATTCTGAAGGTGGCTCCCTGAAAGGTCTTGGTTTTTTGATGGCTGGTGCAGCTGTACTTTGGGGCTTAAGTGGCTTTTATATTGTTGACGAAGGAACACGTGGTGTAGAAACACGTTTCGGCGCTTATTCAACAACAACGCAGCCTGGTTTAAACTGGCGTCTGCCGTCACCAATTGATCAAGTTCAAATTGTTGATGTGCAAAATGTGCAAGTTGTTGAAGTAGGTTATCGGTCTGGTGGGCGTCAAGGTGCTGGCTCAGTACCTAGAGAAGCATTGATGCTAACGAAAGATGAAAACATTGTTGATGTGCGTTTAGCTGTTCAGTATCAAGTTAAAGACGCTAAAGATTATGTTTTTAATCTGCTAAACCCAACAGCAACACTTAAGCAAGTAACAGAAAGTGCTGAACGTGGTGTTATTGGCCATAGTGATATGGACTTTGTATTAACTGAAGGCCGTAGTGAGATCGTTGCTGAAATTCAAGCTGAAATCCAAAAAGTTATGGATACTTATCAATCAGGGGTCTTGATTACTACGGTTAACTTACAAGATGCTCAGCCACCTGAACAAGTTCAGGGTGCATTTGAAGATGCCATTAAAGCGCGAGAAGATGAGCAACGTTACATTAACGAAGCTGAGGCATATTCGAACGAAGTTGTTCCTGTCGCTCGTGGTGCTGCATCTAGAAAAACGCAAGAAGCTGAAGGTTATAAAGAGAGAGTCATCGCTCGAGCGACAGGTGAAGTGAGTCGTTTTTCTCAGTTATTAAAAGAGTATAAAAAAGCACCTAAAGTCACTAGACAAAGAATATATTTAGAGTCTATGGAACAGGTGTTAAGTAAAACATCAACTGTTATGGTCGATGTAAAAGGAGGTAATAATTTACTTTACTTGCCTTTAGATAAGCTTGGAAACAAATCGACTGCTGGGAGGGCTACAGCAACAAGCTCTTCAAATGTTGCTCAACAACCAGTAAGAATTAACAATAGCAGTAGTACACGTACACCTAGTCGTGGACGTGATGTGAGAGGGCGTTAAGATGAAACAAAATACAATATTAGTAGCATTCGGTGCATTGTTTTTTATCGTCTCAGCATCTGTTTTTACAGTTAGCGAAACTGAAAGGGCAATTAAATTTCGTTTAGGGGAAGTTATCGAAACTGACTTTCAACCTGGTTTGCATTTTAAAATGCCCTTTATTAATAACGTGAAAAAGTTTGATTCACGGATATTAACGATGGATTCGAAACCTGAGCGTTTTTTAACGTCTGAAAAGAAAAACGTAATTGTTGATTCATTTGTTAAATGGAAAATTGCAGATGTCAAAACATTCTATACATCGGTTGCTGGTGATATAAGACAAGCAAATATTCGTTTAGATCAAATTATTAAAGATGCTTTTCGTAGTGAATTTAGTAAACGAGATATCAAGCAACTGGTTTCTGTTGACCGAAATGCGATTAGAACGGCTCTTATTAAAGACGCCTCGCCATTAGCGGTTAAACTGGGTATTGAAATTGTTGACGTACAAGTTAAACGTATTGATCTACCAAGTGAAGTTAGCTCTTCTGTTTATAGACGGATGGAAGCAGAACGGGAAAGAGTTGCTAGAGAATTTCGTTCACAAGGTAAAGAAGCTGCTGAACGTATTCGTGCTGATGCGGACAAACAACGTGAAATTATCTTAGCGAATGCATTTCGTGATGCTGAGATTCTTCGAGGTGAAGGCGATGCGGTTGCTGCAGATATTTATGCTAAATCCTATGGTGAAGATATCGAATTTTTTACTTTTTATCGAAGCATGAACGCATATCAACAAACATTTAAAAGTGCGGGTGATATGCTAGTTGTTGAACCAGACTCTGATTTCTTTAAGTACTTTAAGAAACAGAAATAAACTATCGTTCCTGCGTATTGTTACGCAGGTGCGCATAATTGATAACAAAACGCTCCGTTTATAATGGGGCGTTTTGTGCGAGTGGATATACAAAAAAATGCAAAAAACAGACTCATGGCTATTGCCACAGGGTATTGAAGACGTTTTACCAGAAGATGCCAAATACTTGGAAGCACTTCGTAGACAAATACTGGATACTTTTTCCAGTTGGGGCTATGAATTAGTTATTCCTCCTGTTGTGGATTTTCTGGATTCTCTGTTGACCGGTTCAGGTCACGATCTAGACCTTAAAACATTTAAATTGACGGATCAGGTATCTGGAGAAATGTTGGGGGTTCGTGCAGATATGACACCGCAGGTTGCGCGTATTGATGCGCATAACCTTAACCATAAGAGACCGACTAGGCTGTGTTATGTGGGTACTACGTTACGAACATTAGGTGACTCATTAGAAAAAACACGAAGCCCTATGCAAATTGGTGCTGAAATTTATGGGCACACAGGCATAGAAAGTGATTTAGAAGTTATCCAGTTAATGTTGGAAATGTTAGCTGTTACGGGGTTGCAGAATGTTCATTTAGACTTAGGCCATGTTGGAATCTACCGTGCTTTGTCTAAACAGGCCGCTTTAACACAACAGCAAGAATCTGAATTGTTCGATGTTTTACAACGTAAAGCTAAAACAGAATTAGATGAATTAGTTGCTGGATTTGAAATAGATGAAAAATTCAAGAACATATTTATTCAATTACCGACTCTAAATGGCGGTATTGATGTATTGAGTAAAGCAGCAACATTATTGGCAAATATTGACGACAACATCACTAACGCTTTAACTGATTTACAAGCGATAGCTGAAAAGTTGAGTATTAACTTTCCTGCCTTGCCTGTTAGCTTTGATTTGTCTGAGTTGCGTGGCTATCATTATCATACCGGGGTTGTTTTTGCTGCTTTCACACCTGAACTGGGTCGGGAAGTTGCGCGAGGTGGTCGTTACGATAATATTGGAGAGTTTTTTGGCAGAGCGCGGGCTGCGACAGGGTTTAGTGCAGATTTAAAGCTGCTTAATAGTTTTTCTAACTTAGCGAAAGCTGATACGGTGCCACAATTAGTGTATGCACCCTTTGTTGAAGACAGTGCATTGACTGAGACAGTTAGAGATCTCAGAGCAAAAGGTATTGCTGTTATTCAGCAGTTACCTGGGCATGCTGATGAAATATCAGAGCTGGCTTGTACAGATATTTTAGAAAAACAAAATAATAATTGGGTTGTTAAGTCCTTAGCTTAAGTTGGAATAATTATGGGTAAAAATGTTGTAGTCATCGGCACACAATGGGGTGACGAAGGTAAAGGCAAGTTGGTTGATCTATTAACTGATCAGGCTGAGGCTGTTGTTCGTTTTCAAGGTGGGCATAATGCTGGGCATACTTTGGTTATTAATGGCGAAACAACGGTGTTACACCTTATTCCTTCAGGGGTTTTAAGGGAAAACGTTCAATGTATGATTGGTAATGGGGTTGTTTTATCGCTAGAAGCCTTAATAGAAGAAATAGAGACACTTGAAGCCTCTGGGGTTCCAGTTAGGAATCGTTTAAGAATCAGTGAAGCATGTGCTTTAATTTTACCTATTCATATTGCTGTAGATCAGGCCAGAGAAATTGCTCGTGGAAATAAAGCTATTGGGACTACAGGACGTGGTATTGGACCTGCATATGAAGACAAAGTCGCAAGACGAGGTTTAAGAGCGGGCGATTTATTGAATACTGAAGAGTTTTCAAAACGCTTGAAAGAATTAGTTGAATATCATAACTTTATGTTAACTAATTACTATAAAGTAGATGCACTTGATTATCAGGAAATATTAGAAACAACGTTGAAGTTAGCAGAGCAAGTCAAACCCATGTTAACGGATATCGGTGAAGAATTACGAAGCTTTCAAGAAGCAGGCAAGAACATCATGTTTGAAGGTGCTCAAGGTGCTTTGCTAGATATTGATCATGGTACTTATCCCTATGTTACATCTTCTAGTACCACAGCAGGTGGTGCAGCGACAGGAACGGGCGTTGGACCTTTAGATTTGGATTATGTTTTAGGTATTACTAAAGCGTATTCTACAAGGGTTGGTAATGGGCCATTTCCTACTGAATTGGACGATGAATACGGTGAACACCTTGGTGTAAAAGGTCATGAATTTGGTGCAACTACTGGGCGCAAACGTAGAACAGGTTGGTTTGATGCGGTTTCTATGCGCAAATCAGCACAAATGAACAGTCTAACAGGGATCTGTTTGACTAAATTAGATGTGTTGGATGGTCTGGATAAAATTGGTATTTGTACAGCATATAAAATTAATGGCAAAGAAACAGGTATTGCTCCATTAGGTGCTGATCAATATGCCGCATGTGAAGTGGTTATAGAAGAAATGCCTGGTTGGACTGAGTCTACGGAAGGTGTTACGGATATTAATCTTTTACCTGATAATGCAAAAGCATATGTTGCCCGAATTGAAGAGTTAATCGGTGTAAAGATTGCTATCTTATCTACGGGTCCAGACCGTGATGCTACGATTGTGATTGAGAATCCATTTTCTTAATTTCTTATAATCCGTGTCCTGATCGTAGAAAGGCATAGATTAAGTAGATGTAGCACAGGCTCTTTGCGCAATTGCTACGCAAGAACGAAGGACTATACTATAGACCTTCACATATTACTTCACACAAAAGAGTTGGTTCTCCACCATGCTTTTTTGTGTGAAGCATCTTTATAAATCATCATGCCCTGAATGGTGATTTCCCTGTTTTTATTGCATCGAGTGTATTTGATGAAAAACATTCCTATATTGTCGATATTTAAGAATTCCATTTAGTAATCGTCCTGTTTTACTAAGCATGTATAAAAATAGGTGGTTGAACAAAACCCGCTTGAAGTCGTTGATGTGCTAAAGATGAATTAGGAATGTTTAAAGAAAGCGCCTACTGATATATTATGTCTCTATTTATTAGATAGTAAATTAAACACCAGCATGATTAAAAACAGCTTACTTTTGGCAACAATTATTATATTGTCCTATGGGTTTTGGATCAGTTCAGATTTTAAAACCATAGTAGCTGGCATTTCCATATTTCTATTTGGGATGCTGTCTTTACAGCAAGGCTTTAAATCTTTTACTGGTGGTATCTTAGAAAAAATTCTCAGAGCTATTACCAATAGTTTAAGTAAACAATTGTGTTTTGGTGTTGTTACTACAATGATGATGCAATCCAGTTCATTATTATCGGTATTAGTTATTTCATTTATTAGTGCTGGCTTGCTGGATTTGGCATCAGGTATAGGCATTATATTTGGTGCAAACATTGGTACTACAACCGCCGCATGGTTGATCGCTGGTTTTGGTATTAAAGTAAAGATTTCAGCGTATGCAATGCCCATGTTGGTGTTTGGTGTATTGCTGGTTTTACAAAAATCAAAAAACCTTCAAGGACTGGGCTATATTCTTACGGGAATTGGTTTTTTGTTTTTAGGCATTCACTATATGAAGGAAGGCTTTGATGCCTTTAAGGGAGCAATCAATCTAACTGATTATCAGTTAACAGGGCTTTTTGGATTGATTGTTTTTGTTGCATTGGGTGTAATGACAACCATCATCATTCAGTCTAGTGCTGCCACCATGGTATTAATCATTACCGCATTAGCGTCAGGACAAATTACCTATGAAAATTCTCTGGCATTAGCGATTGGGGCTAATATAGGTACAACAGTAACTGCTGTTTTGGGGGCATTAAGTGCTAATATAAAAGGCAAGAGGCTTGCGGGTGCCCATTTTGCTTTCAATTTAGTCACCGCAACAATTGCCATTGTATTAATGCAGCAATTTATATGGATCGTAGACTGGTTCTGTGTCTTAGTGGGTATTGCTGAAGATGATTACACGCTTAAACTAGCGGCCTTCCACACTTTATTTAACGTCGTGGGTGTTATTGCTATGTTACCCATGATTAAACCTTTAGCTCGTCTATTGGAAAGAGTTTTAGTTGATAAGAGGGGAGCTGTTGATAGGGCAAATTTTTTAAATGCCTCTGCTCTACAATTTCCTGATACAGCGGTTGAAGCGGTAAGGAAAGAAACAGGTCACTTATATGATAATACTGTACATTTAATTCTTAAATCCTTAGGCTTGCATAGGAGAGAAGTCTTTTCAGAGCAAGATATTGAAACGACGGTTAAAAATTATCGAAAAATACCCGACTATGATCTTGACGCTGCCTATGAGCATTCGTTTAAAATTATCTATAGTGAAATTATAGCGTTTATTAGCCAAGCTCGATTTAGTTGGGAGTTGAAACAGTCAGGACGCCTCTATTGGTTAAGAGAGGCTAACCTTAAATTGGCAGAGGCAATAAAAGCCAGTAAACATTTACAAAAAAACCTGTATAAAAGCAGGGACTCGAACAATATTTATTTAATAGCAGAATACGATAAAATCCGTTGTCAGTTGGCTTTGTTATTTCGTGAACTTGAAGTGATTAAATCTGAATCAACAGACGATGAATTACCCTTGTTGTCTTTGGATATGTTGAAAGCCACATTAAAAGATCAAAATAAATTAATGGTAGAAACGGTTGAATCATTGATTCGAGAGCATAAAATAACACCTGAAATGGGCACTTCACTAATGAATGACAGCGCTTATGTCTATGATATTCAATCACACTTGATAAACATGGCTGCAACAGTATTTATTAATTATTCTATTGAATCAACAGCAGCCGAACGTGAGATGCTTTTAACGGATAGTGAACTATTAAAAGTGGTTACCTCTAAAACCGAAAAACATGACTAAACCATGAATAAAATTAAATTATTAGATAGGTTGGAACACTTTTTCGAATCAGAAGAAAGTAGTAATAATGTTGATGAGTTTGTTGTTGTTTTAAAGAAATTGAAGACTAAACTGGCTAAAACAAAAAACATGCTAAGAGATTGTAATAACGAAGACTTTAAAAAGGCATTACAGCTTGAAGTTGATGTTCTTGCAGCACAAATTGAAAAAGGTGAAAGATACTTAAAGGATGTTTCCAGTGGGTGTGATTTAAAGTGAAGTAAATATGAATTGTATTATTGTAGAGCGGACTTCAGTCCGCTATATTTCAGCATGATTTGCGGACTGAAGTCCGCTCTACAATATTGCTGAATACAATTACTTCACTTTTAATCACACCCGTTTCCAGTCAAAATAAATAATTATCAGAGGATTTAATGATAGAACTCTACCTAGATACGGTTGATGCTGAACAAGTAGCACGTTTTAACCAATGCTTACCTGTTAAAGGCGTAACAACTAACCCTTCTATTCTGGCTAAAGCGGGTATCGGTGTAAATCAATCCTTATCTGACTTGGTTGATATATTAGGAGCAGATGCACGGTTTCATGTGCAAGTCATTAGTCAAACTGTAGCTGAAATAGTTGAGGAAGCGATAAAAATAAATGCTTTACCCTATGATATGGTCATTAAAGTTCCAGCAAATGAAATTGGCTTGGCCGCAATTAAACGTATAAAAAAGCAAAACATCCAGGTTCTGGCAACGGCTATTTACAGTGTGCAACAAGGTTTTATGGCTGCTTTATCAGGTGCTGATTATTTGGCACCTTATGTTAATCGTATGGATACGATGGGTGGGAATGGGATTGCTGTGGTTGCTGATTTGCAAACTTTAATCGCTAACAATAATTTAAAGTGCATGCTTCTGCCCGCCAGCTTTAAAAATACCCAACAAGTGATTGAGGTGATGAAGTTAGGTGTAGAAGCGATTACTATACCTGTTGATATTGCGGGACAAATGTTAACACACCCGGCTATTGAACCGGCAGTACAGCAGTTTGATCAGGATTGGCGAGCTGCTTTTGGCGATAAAATGTCCTTTAATAGCTAACACTCACCCTCTTATGCTACTGCGTATAAAGCAGCGGCAGAGAGAGGGAAGGTTTTGTACGAGATTTTTTATACTATCTCACGCGCTTTATCAAACGCTTCTCTAAAGTCTAAATAAACGGGTTTATCAGTATCCAAAGTAAATTGTAGTAATTTATTTTGTACTTGGTATTTCACGTTACCAACGGCTAGTGCACCTACACCAATAGCGCCTTGTGGTTGATCAAGTGCTATACCATTGTCAGTAGCTTTTATACCTGCAATCCCTGCCGGAGGAACAGCATTGACATCACCAGCAACTTTTAGTTGCTTTGCTTGTGCCAGAACTTCGCTACTCAATACTTGAATGCCTGCTTTAGCCGTACAAAATATAATATCCACATCGGCTATTAATAATGCTTTTTCTTCATCAGAATTGGCAACGGCACCACTTAAAGTGCTTTGGCAACGGCGGTTATATTCTTTAGCGACATCATTTGCTGCATCCAGGGACATATGGTCAACTAAAGCCGTTGTTGCTCCAGCCAATGAGGCGATAACACCAGTTGCAATTCCGACAGGCCCTGTTCCACCAAAAACCAAAGCTTTGCAGTCTTTAAGTTCTTTACCATGGTGATCTTTAAGCTGTTTTTCCACGCAGGCAACTAATGCTGCTGCTGTGGTAAAGGCGCCACTAGGGTCAGCTAGTACAGATACTTCAAAAGGTGGAACCATTGCTTGTTTAGCGGCATCTATCATATCCATTGCCAGCCCCATATCCCTACCACCGATAAAAATACCGGTGCGTTTTATACCTGCGGGACTACGAGAAAAAATAGCATCTTGTGTTAAACCATGAATATCTTCCAGTTTGACATTGTTGTACGGCATCAAAATATCGAAACCGGTGTCGACAGCCATATTGATATCAAAGGGGCTATTATTAGGCATAGGGTCCAACATATGAAGAATACTGCGCTTTGGCATTTTGCTTCCTTATTTAGATGTTTTTATAATTTGACGCGCAACTTCAAAAGCATGTTCAAAATGAAGAAAAACAGGACTCTCACTTTCAATCATTTGTTTAAGTAACTGGCTTTGGGTTTGGTATTTTATATTTCCAATGGCTAAGGCACCTAAACCGACAGCACCACTGATGGTTCCCTCTATTTCTTTACCATTGTCAAAAGCATCTAAACCAACAATACCTGATGGTGGAACCGCATTAATATCAGCAGCTACCTTAAGTTGTGCGGCAGAAGCGATATGTTCTGCACTCAGTAATTCAATACCCGCAGCACCGGTTGCAAAAACAACATCAGCTGTTTTGATATATTCAGATTTATCACTATCCAAACCGGCTTGAATGGAGATTTTTCCTTCTCCAAACTCATCATTACATAAGTCTGCAACATGTTGAGCTTTATCAAGTTGCCTACCGATAATTCTAACATTAGCACCGGCTTGAGCTGCTAAAACGGCAGCCGCTTGACCCACTGGGCCTGTTCCTCCGAGAGCCAGTAAATTTTTACCTTCTAGAGTGGTGTTGAATTTGGTATCTAATTCATTTTCAACCGTAGCAACCATACCCGCTGCAGTAGTGAACGCACCACTTGGGTCAGCAAAAACGGAGACTTCAAAAGGAGGGAACATAGAGTTTTTTGCTGTTTTTAGCATATCTCTAGCTTGTTTTGTATCTCTGCCGCCAATAAAAATTCCCGTTCTATTTAAACCTTTAGGACTACGCGAAAAAATAACATCTTGAATTAAACCCTTTACTTCGCTTGGTTCGACATTGATATAAGGGATTGCAGCGACCCAGCCAGCATCTAGAGCCATGTTGACATCAAATGGGCTCAGGTTTTTAGCGGTGGTTAGCATATGTAAGATGAATTGCTTTTCCATTTTTTTCTCTATATTTTAGTAATTGTAGATAGATGATCCCTTGATTATAGATTATGTGCATTGATTTCAGCAAAAAATAGTTACTTTGTGTATCATTTAATTACTAAAAGATAAGCTTGGAGAAATAAATAATGCATAGCGTTACATTGATTAAGGGAGATGGTATTGGGCCTTCGATTATGGAGGTTGCCGTCAAAATTATTGATGCAACTGGGGTAAAGATTGACTGGGAAGAAGCTGATGCAGGAATGGCAGCTTTTGATAAGCATGGCACTCCTATACCTGATGAAACTCTAACATCTATTGATAAAAACAGAATTGCATTTAAAGGACCACTAACGACCCCCGTGGGTGGTGGCTTTAGAAGTATTAACGTGGCATTACGTCAGAAATATGATTTATATGCCAATGTTCGACCAGCCAAAACATGGAAAGGTGCACAGACCAAATTTGATAATGTTGATATTGTCGTGGTCAGAGAAAACACTGAAGGTCTATATTTAGGGTTAGAGCATTATTTAACAAGGCATAAAGATGTTGCCGAGAGTCTAGCGGTTATTACCAAAGAAGGTTCTGAGCGGATTGTTGAATATGCTTTTAAGTATGCGAAAGAAAATGGCCGTAAAAAAGTCACCGCGTGTCATAAAGCAAATATCCTGAAATATACTTCAGGATTGTTTTTAGATACGGCTAAGGAAGTAGCAGCAAGGTATCCTGATATAGAGTTTGATGAAAAAATTATTGATGCAACCTGCATGCATATGGTCATGGATCCTAGTCAGTTTGATGTAGTGGTTACCACAAATATGTTTGGTGATATTTTATCTGACTTAACTGCTGGATTAGTCGGGGGACTGGGATTGATTCCAGGTGCAAATATCGGAACAGATGCGGCATTGTTTGAAGCGGTTCATGGTAGTGCCCCCGATATTTCTGGTCAAAACATTGCCAACCCAACGGCTGTCATTATGGCTGGAGTAATGATGTTAAACCATTTAGGTGAAACCGAAGCCGCTAGAAGAATTAAAGCGGCAGTTGAACTAGTTATAGAAGAAGGAAAACTGGTAACACCCGATTTGAACCCTGAGTCTAAAGCAGGAACCATAGAAATGGGTGAGGCTATTATTGCAGCATTGTAGACATTTCATCTGCACGCAAAGGTACTGAGATACAAAGTTGAAATCAAATTTTTCTTAGAACCTTTGTATCAATTATTTCTATTAATCAATAATCATGACCAAGAAACAGCAACGTCGCCAGGCTTATGATGCCCGAAATGCACAAATAAATAAGGCGCAGCTAAGTGAAATAATCTGTAATAAATTTCTTTCTCAAGTTGAATACCTGCAGGCAGATACAGTGATGTGGTATTTACATTGCCGATCAGAAGTTCAAACGCTTAAAGTTGTTGCTAAAGAGCTAGGTAGTACCAAACGAATTGTTATCCCTTATTGTACAGAAGACCATAGCGGGCAGCCGCAATTAGGATTATGGCATTTAAACGATTTGTCTGAATTAGTTGCAGGAACCTGGGGTATTTTAGAACCGCCTAGATCACAATGGGGCAAGAAAGGTCGAGAAGTTAATCCTCAAGAGTTAGATCTTATTATGGTGCCAGGTGTGGCTTTTGATAGTTATGGTGGTCGATTGGGAAATGGTGCAGGTTATTATGATCGATTATTTCAAACCATTAATTCTGATGCCATACTGACAGCCGTTTGTTATCAAACACAAATCTGTGACAAAGTGATTATGGAAAAACATGATGTCTTTATGGATAGAGTCATAACTGAAGAAAGAAACACTATTATCAATAAAAATGGATCTAAATTTAGTTAAAAACAAACTTCCAACGACTCCTGCTTTTATAGTTGATGAAAAGGTAATCACTACTAACTTAATCCAACTGTTCGAGTTAAAAAAGCAAGCAGCGTGTCATGTTTTATATTCAATAAAAGCATTGCCCTTAGCACCTGTTTTAAAATTGGCAAAAAACTACTGTGATGGCTTTTCAGTCAGTTCCTTAAACGAAGCCCGCTTAGCAAAAGAAATATTGGCTGATAAGGGAACGATTCATATTACGACACCTGGTTTGAGAGATAATGAATTTGGTGAGATCACAGATCTCTGTAGTCATATTAGTTTTAATTCAATCAGCCAATATCAACGTCTGTTAAGTCCTGATATTTGCAATACTTCAATTGGGGTTAGGGTTAATCCAAAATTATCATTTGTAAATGATCTTCGATTTGACCCTTGCCGCCCTTATTCCAAATTAGGGATGGACTTTGACGAAGTGCCTGAAACCATTGATGGTCTGCATTTTCATACTGTTTTTTCTAATACCGACTTGCAATCATTAGAAAAAACTTTGGATAAAGTTAAGGATAAATTAGGTAGACAGTTCAAGCGTTTAAAGTGGCTTAATTTAGGAGGAGGTTATCTTTTTCATACCATTAAAGATCACCAGCCTTTCATTAAGCTAGTTCAACAATTAAAAAAACAATATGATATTGATGTCTTTATTGAACCTGGAAAGGGTGTAGTAGGTAATGCAGGGTATATTGTAACGACAGTGATTGATTGTTTTATCAGTGATGGAAAACAGATTGCCGTATTAGATACCTCAGTTAATCATAACCCTGAAGTATTTGAATACCAAAAACAGCCGGAATTATTTGAAGCAGAACAGGGTGGTAAGTATTCATGTGTTTTAGTGGGATCAAGTTGTTTGGCAGGTGATGTGTTTGGAGAATACCAATTTAATAAGATGCCTGTCATTGGTGATAGACTGGTTTTTTTAGATGTCGGTGCTTATAGTCTGATTAAGGCCAATAAATTTAATGGCTATGACTTACCTGATGTTTACCTTTTAGGTGCAGACAACAAGCTAACTTTATATAAACAAAGTACTTATCAAGATTATCGTCAACAATGGATATAAACACATGAAAGCAGTTTTAATGACAGCAACAGGTGCAGCAAAGGATGTGTTGCAATTGACTGATATTGCAGAGCCACAAATTACTATTTCCACAGAAGTTAAAATCAAAATAAAAGCAGCAGGTATTAATCCTATAGATACCAAAGTTCGAAACAATGGTGGCTTTTTTCAACAACCAATGCCGATGGTTTTAGGTTGTGATGGAGCTGGGGAAATTGTAGAAATTGGTAGTGACGTTACAGAATATACAGTAGGTGATGAAGTTTGGTTTTGCCATGGTGGGCTGGGGCAAGAACAAGGAAATTACGCTGAATATACCGTTATTGACTGTCGATGGTTAGCATTAAAACCTGATAATTGTAGTTTTATTGAGGCAGCAGCCTTGCCTTTAGTTTTAATTACTGCCTGGGGTGCATTATTTGATAAAGGGCATTTGCAACAGGGTGAAACTGTTTTAATTCATGCAGGTGCTGGTGGGGTTGGTCATATTGCAATTCAACTTGCAAAACTAAAAGGAGCAACCGTTATTACCACGGTTAGCTCTGAAGCAAAATCTTCATTTGTTAAATCATTAGGTGCTGATCACAGCATTATTTACTCGCAAGATAATTTTGTTGATGAAGTTATGCAGCTGACAGCTGGAAAGGGTGCGGATCTTGTAATTGATACGGTTGGAGGGGATGTATTTAAAGAGAGTATTTTAGCGACAGGGTTTTTTGGTCGATTAATTACATTACTAGACCCTGGCTCCGTTTCATTTGCGGAAGCAAGGATGAGAAACTTATTAATTGGCTTTGAACTCATGTTAACTCCCCAGCTGAAAGGCCTTGATCAACAAAGGGATAAACAGATAGATATTTTAAAGCAATGTACTCAATGGATAGAGCAGGGAGAGGTTAATGTGAATGTAAGTGAGGCTTTCCCCCTACAAGAAGCGGCCAAGGCGCATGAACGAATTGAGAATGGACATATGCAAGGGAAAATTGTTTTGGAAATCACTTAAGCTTGATAGAAAATTTTAAATACTTCTTCAAAACGACTATAGGCTAACTCAATTATTTGACTCATATCATCGGAGGAGATACCAAGCCTGTCTTCTGATATTTCACCGAAATTACGGTCGATTCTACTGTATTGATCGGCAACTCTCACTATAGCCGCTATTTGGTAATATGGTCCGGTATCATCAGGATAGGCATGTAACTTTATACTTTCTGAAATAATATCGGGAAGTTTCCATTGTTTTGTAAGTAGCGCCCCCGTTTGATAACGGTCAAAACCAATAAGGTTAGTCTCTATTTCTATTTCATAGCTCGAAGATGAATCTTCATGCTCGTAGGTTGCTAAATGTACTTGTTTTGCAAGATCCGGAATGCGTCGAAAGAAAATGAGTTGTCCAATATTGTGGAGTATTCCGCAAATGAAGATAGAATCACAAAACTTGTTGCCTAGATAGCGATCTATTTCTTGTGCAATTAAAGCACAGCGTAAATTTTTTGCCCAGAAGTCATGCATAGACAACAAGTCATTAGGTGAATCGGCAAACTTGTCCAGTACTATTGTACTTAAAAGCAAATTTTGCAGCTCTGTCACTCCCACAAGGTTAATTGCACGGTCAATCGAAGCAATTTTAGACGGGAACCCATAAAACGCACTGTTAACTATTTTTAATAACTTAAGCGCTAAGGATGCATCTTTTTCAATAATAAATGCAGAATCCTTGATTGATTTTGTTCGGTCTTCAACTGTTTTTTGTAATTCAAAATAGATGTTAGGCGGAGAGGCAAGTTTTATATCCCCTTCAAAAAGATCAGAGATCGATAATATTTTTTGTGAAGCATTTGGCATAAATAACAAAATTCTGAAAATAGACTATAGTTGTTGTGAATTCTTAAATACTCAAGAGAAGTAGTTAAATGTAGTTGTTATTCTATAAACAACAAGGAGTCTACGGGGTTTTGGTGTTTTAGAAAAATAAAAACCTATTAATTATGCTTTGGTTGGCTTTATGGTTATTTGTGAAAGTTTAAAAGAAAAAATTATTATTATTGCTGAGCATAATGAAGCTCTGGCTGAAGAAATAAAAACATATCTGGAAAAACATGGTTTTTCTAATATTAGGTTGGCTCAAGATGGTAGCAAAATCTATGAGATTTTAAGACCTTACTACAATGATCCTGAGAAAATTGGCTTAGTTATCGTAAATGATAAGCTACCTCAATGTCAGGTTAAAGAAATGTGCATGACACTGTCTTCTCCTGAAGATGGATCAACTATTCCATTTGTGGTTGTAGATTCTGATACTGAAGATTGTTATTTTGATGAAGGTTGTTTGAATCATCATATTTCAATACCTGTAAATTTTTCAGAGTTATTGATTGTCATTGGTTTTCAACTGATTATGAAGCATGAGCGATTTCTGCGACACAATCAGGAAGAACGATTAATTAATGAATTGGCAGAACGCAAAGTAGTTGATGCCAAATTGAAATATCTGGTTGTTCATGATGAATTAACAGGGCTACTGAACCGGCAAAATTTTGAGCGACAATTAAGGCTTATCCTTAATCGAAGTAATATGCTGCAACAAAATGGAGCCTTACTATTTATTGATATTGACCGCTTTACTTTAATCAACGAATTAGAAGGCTATGAAACTGGGGACAGAATTTTAGTAGAAATGGTAGCTATTATCAGAAAACTGATAGCTAAGAACGATTTGTTTGCCCGCATAGGTTCTGATGAATTTTGCCTTTTCATAGAAAATCAATCACTTAATAAAATCAAAAACATAGCTGAAAAAATTAGATCATCAATTTATGAATCTCGTTTCTTTTCGGGAGACGTATGCTATAGCATGTCATTATCAGTGGGATATGCGGCATTAAATACTGCCACTGCGGTATATCACCCAAGTGAAATTATTTCTCGTGCGCGTCAGGCTTGTATTATGGCTAAGGAAAATGGCCGAAATATGATATGGGAATATAATGAAAATGACACGACTGTAAAAGAAAGACATAAAGACATTTATTGGGTGCCGCTAATTAGATCTGCACTGCTGGAAAAGAATTTTTTCTTGGTTTTTCAACCAGTTGTTGATCTTAATACCGGTGATGTTTCACACTATGAAGTGCTCATAAGAATGAGGGGGGGAGATAATGAAATTATTTACCCAGGGGAGTTTATACCTGTTGCTGAGCGCATGGGGTTGATACACAGTATTGACCAATGGGTCGTTGAAAAGGCTATTGATTTTATTGCAGAACTACCTGCTAATAAATCAAATGTGTCTTTGGCAATTAATTTATCCAGCGTTGCCTTCCAAGATGATTCATTATTACCTACCATTCAACAAAAATTAGAATTGACTTGGGTAGATGCAAGCCGCATTACCTTTGAAATCACAGAGACCGCAGCTATTGATAGTTTTCAACAAACCAGGGATATGATCACAAAAATTCGGGCTTTGGGTTGTAAATTTGCGTTAGATGATTTTGGTGCGGGGTTTTGTTCATTCAACTATTTAAAAACGTTTCCTGTTGATTACCTCAAAATAGATGGTCAATTTATTCAGAATTTAACTAGTGACGAGACGGATCAAGTGTTAGTTAAATCAATGGCTGAAATAGCTAAACAGTTAGGTAAAAAAACAATTGCCGAGTTTGTTGAGACACCTGAGACAGTTAAAAAATTGAAAGAAATGGGCGTGAACCTAGGTCAAGGCTATCTTTTTGGTAAGCCAGAAGTAAACTTATTAGCAGGCAGTTCTATTTCCTTACAATCGTTTAAGGAACCCAATCACTTGAAAAAGATTACATCATTAATAAACTAATCAGATTATAACTTGGGACACGAAGGTAATATCTAGTGTCTTAAGTTCAGATTATCTGCCTTCAGCATGCTTTAATACTCAATGAGCTATAAAGCAAGCAACCTTCTTCATAGCCAGTATAATAGCTAGAATTTATTATTATTTGTGACAATACATGGCTACTAAAGCTAAAACAAAAGCTAAAAAACCAAAAACAACCAAAAGCAAAAGCCGAAAAAGAAAACCCGCTAAACAACCCTTGCATTGGTTTAAAAAAGGACTACTATTCTTTTTTGTGATTTTTAGTTTTGTACTGTTCTCTTATCTTGGTTATTTAGATTACACAGTCCGCAAACAATTTGAAGGTAAACGCTGGTCTATTCCTGCAAGAGTTTATGCCAGTCCGGTTGAAATTTATGCAGGTTCCAAACTAAGCCCTGATAAGTTTGAAGATTTGTTACAGCAATTACATTATCGGCGTGACTATCACTTAGCCTCTGAAGGAACCTACTATAAAAAAGGCCGGCTGATTAATGTTAAAACACGCAGTTTTGTTTTTTGGGATAAAAAGCAACAAAGCCAGTCTGTAAGAGTTAAATTTGCTGAGTCTACCGTTTCAAAAATCATTGATTTAAACTCATCTAAAGAAAAGCCCATTGTAAGGCTTGATCCTGTCCAAATAGGCAGTTTCTACCCAAGCAGGAAAGAAGATCGCGTTCTTATTAAGCTTGAAACAACACCTGATGCATTGATTCAAGGATTATTAGCCACAGAAGACCGTGATTTTTATAATCATTTCGGCTTATCATTTAAAGCAATTGCGCGTGCAATGTGGGCAAATGTGCGGGCAGGGGCGGTGGTACAAGGGGGTAGTACCATCACACAACAGTTAGTAAAAAACTTTTACCTGACACCAGAGCGTAGTCTTTGGCGAAAAATAAATGAAGCCTTTATGGCTTTAATTTTAGAATACCGGTTTGAAAAAGATGAAATTTTAGAGGCTTATCTTAATGAAATTTATTTAGGACAAGATGGCGCAAGCTCTGTACATGGATTTGGCTTGGCAAGTGAATTTTATTTTGGTCGCCCTTTAAAAAACCTGCCTTTACATGAAGTTTCAGCATTAGTGGCTTTGGTGAGAGGTCCTTCGTTTTACGACCCAAGAAAACATGCTGGCCGATCAGTTAAACGTCGCAACCTGGTGTTAGATGAAATGCATAATCAGGGCTATATCACCAAAAAACAAGCGATTGCAGCTAAACGCAAAA
>ENA-OSET01001236-OSET01001236.1-sediment-metagenome-genome-assembly--contig:-NODE-1236-length-26821-cov-23.030212_pt1 | contig 26821 bp, 20 predicted proteins | sample MGYA00237882_ERZ534229 | MGnify/ENA primary metagenome ERZ534229 (study PRJEB26408, sample SAMN06266212) | sediment metagenome | isolation source: Hudson Canyon methane seep mesocosm | place... | reverse complement strand
TCCATGCTCAAAGAAGAAGATAAAGAAATGCGTGAAATGGCTAAAGAAGAGTTAGCAGACGCACAAAAATCTGAACAGGAGCTAGAACTAACCCTACAAAAACTATTGCTTCCTAAAGATCCTAATGATCAACGAAATTTATTCCTAGAAATCCGAGCGGGTGCAGGTGGCGATGAAGCAGCACTATTTGCTGGCGATTTATACAGAATGTATACCCGCTATGCTGAAGGTCGTCGTTGGGGTGTTGAAATTATCAACCTACAAGAAAGTGAAGCAGGTGGTTATAAAGAAGTTATTTTGCGTATTGTCGGTGATGGTGCATATTCACGCTTAAAGTTTGAATCGGGCGGTCATCGTGTTCAACGTGTTCCGGAAACAGAATCACAAGGTCGCGTACATACATCAGCCTGTACTGTCGCCATCATGCCCGAAGCAGATGAGCTGGATCAAATTGATATTAACCCTGCAGATTTACGTGTAGATACTTTCCGCGCATCTGGTGCCGGTGGTCAGCACGTCAACAAAACGGATTCGGCAATTCGAATTACTCATTTACCTACAGGTATTGTTGTGGAATGTCAGGAACAACGTTCTCAACATAAGAACCGTGCACAAGCGATGTCAGTATTACAATCTCGAATCATGTCAGAACAACAAGACAAAATTGACTCTGAACAAGCTGAAACACGGAAATTACAAGTGGGCAGTGGTGACCGAAGTGAACGTATTCGCACCTATAACTACCCTCAAGGTCGAATGTCCGATCACCGAATCAACCTAACTTTATATAAGTTAGCTGAAATTATGGGCGGCGACCTTGAACAAATTATTGATCCGCTGATTAATGAATATCAAGCAGATCAGTTGGCTTCCTTGGCAAGTGAAAACTAAATAAGTCTCGTTTTAATCACTCACTAAAGCGGCAATGGTGTGAGACCAATAACACAGTAACGCTGATATTAACGATAGTAGTTATCCAGAAAACTATGCGAAAAGGCTGCTTTTTTGTTTTGTGTCTCAATGTTTTCTGGGCAATGATTGCACCAGGCCAACCACCTAGCAATGAAGCTAGGTGCAAAGTTCTTTCAGATATTCGTTGTGCACTCTTTCTCGCCGCTGATTTATCTACTGCGTAGAAAATAAATGTGATGATACTTAAAGCAATATAACTTGCTAAAACTATGCCCACAAATAAGCAGCAACAGCGACTGCTGCGACAACAATAACGCCCACAATCATCATTGTTGATGAACTTTCTGATGCAATATCATCTGCAGCATTCATCACATTATCAGCACGAGCACGCCCTTGATCGTCAGCGGACAAGGTGTAAGTTACTTCTTGCCCAATGACAGGTTTGCCTTTGCGTTCAGTGAAAGCTTTGATGTGAACGAAGATTTGTGAATCTTCATTATCAGGGGCAATAAAGCCAAAGCCTTTTCTGCCATTCCAGTACTTTATAGCACCTTTTAATCTTTTTTCTTTCATTATAAATTTAGCCAATTACGTGGTTTAAGAAATTGTTGATATAGCGTATCTTCAGCAGATCCCGCTTCTGGTTGCCAATTATATTGCCATTTAACTAATGGCGGTAATGACATTAATATAGATTCTGTACGACCACCAGATTGAAGCCCAAATAAGGTACCTCGATCATACACAAGATTGAACTCAACATAGCGTCCGCGACGATAAAGCTGGAAGTCACGCTCTCTCTCGCCAAATTCAATATCTTTTCGTTGTTTAACAATCGGCAAATAGGCTTTAGTATAGCTATCGCCAACACTTTTCATCAAATTAAAGCAGTGTTTGAAACCACCCTCATTTAAATCATCAAAAAACAAACCACCTACTCCTCGTGGTTCATTGCGATGTTTTAAGAAGAAATACTCATCACACCATTTTTTATAATCTGCATAGACATTGTCACCAAATGGATCGCAAGCTTCCTTGGCTGTTTGATGCCAAGCAACGACATCATCTTCATTGCCATAATAAGGCGTGAGATCATAACCACCGCCAAACCACCAAATAGGTTCCTCGCCTTCTTTTTCAGCAATAAAGAAACGAACATTGGCATGTGATGTTGGAACATAAGGGTTATGAGGATGAATCACAAGTGAAACACCTAGTGCTTCAAAGCTACGCCCTGCCAACTCTGGTCGGCTTGCCGTTGCTGAAGGCGGTAAACTATCACCTGTTACTTGAGAAAAATTTACACCGCCTTGCTCAAAGACAGCACCATCAGTTAAAACTCGAGTACGACCACCGCCACCACCAGAACCTTCTCGCTGCCATTCATCTTCAACAAACTTAGCACCACCATCAGTCATTTCTATTTGTTGGCAGATTCTATCTTGCAGATCCATAAAATAGGATCGAACAGCTTGAATATCAGGCTGACTCATCGTACGCGCTCTCCTGTTTGGGCATCTCTAATTTCTGTTGGTTGGCTTGAACCCGAACATTGGCCCGGTACAATTGCATTAATATTATTCATATTCCAACGCAACTGCCGTATTGTTTTTGCTGGTTTAGCGCCAGCTAAGTTTGCACTTGTTGAGACTATTGCACCACCAAAAGTTCGGCATAGTTCAACTGTTTGTTTATGAGCCGTTACTCTAACTGCAATCGTGTCATGAAGCCCAGACAAATAATGCGGAAGGTTAGTGTTTACTGGCAATAACCATGTGACTGGACCAGGCCATGTTAACTCCAGACTCTTTAATATCTCAGGGGAGACTGGCGCTATAAAATCTTGTAACTGATTAAAGTCAGCAGCAATAATAATCAAACCTTTCTGCCATGGTCGCTGTTTGATATCTAATAGTCGTTTTACCGCTTGAACATTCCAAGGGTCACAACCTAAGCCATAAACAGCTTCCGTTGGATAGGCAATGACACCGCCATGATTCAACGTTGATACCGCTTGTCTGATTCGCCAATTACTCATTATTTTCTACTCTAGATCCAAATATCATGGATTTAAAACAGAAATACCGCCGAAGCGGTATCTCTACATTTAAAAGAAGATAGAGCCAAAATTAACCACGTTGGCGCTTTTTAATCATCATTTCTTCGATAAATGGTGTCAAAATAACTTCCATTGCCAAGCCCATTTTTACAGCTGGAATAACTAGGTTATTCGGACGAGACATAAATGAATCTTTCAACATACTTAAATAGTAAGGGAAGTCAGCCATTGAAGGATCTTTAAATCGAATCACCACCAAACTCTCATCTGGGGTCGGTATTTCACGCATCACAAATGGGTTTGAGGTATCAATCAATGGCACACGTTGAAAGTTAATGTGTGTTCGAGAAAATTGCGGTGTGATGTGATTAATATAATCAGGCATACGCTTTAGAATAATATCAACAACGGCCTCAGAGGAATAACCACGATTGGCACAATCACGTTTTATTTTTTGGATCCATTCCAGATTAATCACTGGAACAACACCAATCATTAAGTCAGTAAATTGCGCGATATTGACGTCATCTGTCACGATCCCGCCATGAAGTCCTTCATAAAACAATAAATCACTATTGCCGTCAATTTCTTCCCAAGGTGTAAATGTTCCTGCAGGCTGATTAAAAGGAATACCTTCTGCTTCACTGTGAATATAAAACCGTCTTTCACCTTTGCCTGTTTCAGAATAATTCTGAAATAAACGCTCTAAACCATCTAGACAGTTTCCTTCAGGCCCAAAATGAGTAAGAACTTCTCCTTTTTCAGCTGCTTCTGCCACGGCTGCACGCATTCCAATACGATCATATTTATGAAAACTATCACCTTCTACAACAACAGGCTTGATACCACCCCGGCGGAATATATCTTCAAAGGCATGCTTAACGGTTGATGTTCCTGCACCAGATGAACCGGTAACAGCAATAATCGGATGGGCTACAGACATTAGCCTAACTCCTTAAATCTTAGTGTTAAAATTATTTAGCTTCTTCTCTTGCAATCGCTCGATAGGCAATATCAGTACGGTAATATTTATTATTCCAATCAACATTACTCAATGTTTCATAGGCTTTATTTTGAGCTTCTCGTACGGTTTCACCTAAAGCAGTCGCACATAAAACTCGGCCACCTGAGGTCACTACCTTACCACCTTTTAACGATGTTCCGGCATGGAAGACTTTAGTATCAGCACTGTCACAACTATCCAAGCCAGTAATAACATCACCTTTTTGATAAGCATCAGGATAACCACCAGCAGCTAAGACAACACCAACAGCTGCACGAGAGTCCCATTTAGCATCAACCGTATCTAACTTACCATCCAGTGCTGCTTCACATAACTCGATTAAGTCAGACTGTAAGCGCATCATAATCGGTTGCGTTTCTGGATCACCAAAGCGACAGTTATATTCGACTACACGAGGTGCACCTTCTGTATCGATCATTAAACCCGCATATAAAAAACCGGTATAAGGTCGTCCATCAGATGCCATACCTTCAACAGTTGGCACAATGACTTCAGCCATAATTCGATCATGGATTTCGTTTGTTACAACAGGAGCTGGAGAATAGGCACCCATTCCACCCGTATTAGGGCCTTGATCACCATTATCACGTGCTTTGTGATCTTGAGACGTTGCTAACGGCAAAATATTTTTACCATCAACCATCACAATAAAGCTCGCTTCTTCACCCGTCATAAATTCTTCTATAACGACGCGACTTCCTGCATCACCGAAAGCATTTCCCGACAACATGTCTTCAACAGCATCTATCGCTTGTTGCTCTGTCATCGCAACAATCACGCCTTTACCTGCGGCTAAACCATCAGCTTTAACAACAATCGGTGCACCTTGCTTTTTAATATATTCAACAGCAGGAGCGACTTCAGTAAAGACGTCATAATCAGCTGTTGGAATTTGGTGGCGTGCTAAAAAGTCTTTAGTAAAACTCTTAGAGGCTTCTAACTGCGCAGCAGCTTGAGATGGGCCAAAACAACGTAAACCCGCTTTCTCAAAAGCATCAACCACACCCAAAACTAAAGGAACTTCAGGTCCAACAACAGTTAGACCAATATTATTCTCTTTGGCAAAAGCAACTAAAGCATCTGTATCTTCAGCAGCAATCTCAACATTTTCAATACCCGACTCATTCATGCTGCCTGGATTACCAGGAGCAACAAAAACCTGAGAACAGCGCGGTGATTGGATTAACTTCCACGCCAAAGCATGTTCGCGACCACCTCCACCAATGACCAAAACCTTCATAAAAACGCACCAAAAGAATCAATATAATCCGCCATGATACCTCAGATAGCCCGATAACTGAATTTATGCACCATAATGATCTTTTATTAAAGCCCTGATATGGATAACTATAATGATGGCTATTTGCAATACACGTCCATTTTCTTTATCTTCGTAATTACTAAACTAAATAGAAAGAGCATAACGTGGAAGATTTAAAAACATCAGAAGCATGGCGCGTATTTCGTATTCAATCAGAACTCATTGATGGAATAGAAACCCTTAACAACCTTGGTCCTGCTGTCTCTATCTTTGGCAGTGCCCGCCTACCAACAACATCCGATTATTATCAAGATGCCATTACTGTTGCTCAAAATTTATCCCATGCCAAATTTTCAGTTATTAGTGGCGGTGGCCCCAGCATTATGGAAGCAGCTAACAAAGGTGCTTTTCAGCAAGGTGGTTTATCCATAGGCCTAAATATCGAGCTACCACATGAACAAACACCGAACCCAGCCCAAGATATCAGTCTTACATTTAGATATTTCTTCGTTCGTAAGCTCATGTTTGTTAAATATTCGATGGCTTATGTCGTTTTCCCTGGCGGATTTGGCACCTTAGATGAGTTTTTTGAATCTCTCACATTGATACAAACACAAAAGATTCGTCATTTTCCCGTTATCTTATACGGAACAAAATATTGGAGTGGTTTGATTGATTGGTTGAAAGATCAGGTACTTGAATTAGGCTGCATTTCAGAAGAAGATTTAGACCTGTTTTATATCGTCGATACTCCTGAAGAAGTTTTACCTATTATTCAATCACATCATGAACATTTACGTGAATTCCCTGAATATGAACACCGGTTTACTGTTTGATCTAAATCAATTTATCTCAAAATCAATCGATGGCAGCTTCTAAGGAAGGCTATAATGTCCAAATCAAACTTCCACTAGCTTAGGAATATACGACTTTGGAACAAACAGTTACTTTTGACCTTGACCTCATCAAACGCTACGACAAAGCGGGGCCTCGTTATACATCCTACCCAACAGCGGTTGAATTCAACGAAAAATTTGGGCCTGATAGTTATAAAGAACAGGTTGCCATTTCTAATCAACGAGGTGGGCCTTTATCTTTATATTTTCACCTGCCATTTTGTGACACCGTTTGTTTTTATTGTGCCTGCAATAAAATCATTACCAAAAACCGCAAACACTCTGAACCGTATTTAGCTAATCTTCACAAAGAGATTGCTATGCAAGGCGCCCTGTTTGACAAAAACCGTGTAGTAGAGCAGCTTCATTGGGGCGGTGGTACACCCACTTTTATTAGCCATGATCAAATGCGTGAATTGATGGCTGTTACTCGCCAGCACTTTAATCTGGCTGATGACACTATTGGTGAATATTCTATCGAGGTTGACCCTCGTGAAGCCGACCCTGAAACGATTGCTGTTTTACGAGAAATTGGCTTCAATCGCCTAAGTTTAGGTGTGCAAGACTTTAACCCGACGGTTCAAAAAGCCGTAAACCGAATCCAAAGTGAAGAAGAAACTTTCGCTGTTATTGATGCAGCTCGTAGCACAGGTTTCCGCTCCATCAGCCTAGATCTTATTTATGGTTTGCCTCATCAAACGCCTGATAGCTTTTCAGAAACATTAGATAAAATTATTGCCGTCGAACCCGATCGCCTATCCGTATTTAACTACGCTCATATGCCAGAACTGTTTAAAGTTCAACGCCAAATGAAGAGTGAAGACTTACCTCTTCCAGAAGTTAAACTAGAGATATTACAGCGTTCTATCGAGCAATTAACCGCTGCAGGCTATGTTTATATTGGCATGGATCACTTTGCCAAACCTGATGATGATCTTGCCATTGCTCAGCGTGAAAACAAACTCTACCGTAATTTCCAAGGTTACTCGACCCATTCAGAATGTGACTTAATTGGGCTAGGCGTCACCTCTATCGGCAGTGTTGGCGACTCATACTCACAAAACCAACGCACCTTAGAAGACTATGCCAACAGCCTTAATAATGATGAATTACCTGTTTTTCGAGGTTTTACACTCAATGATGATGACAAAATACGTCGTGTTGTTATAACGCGACTGATCTGTCACTTCTCTCTTGATATCAAGACGATAGAAAAAGAGCTTAATATTACATTTAACGACTATTTCGCCGACGTTCTACCCAAACTAGAGCAGTTTTCTCAAGATGGCTTGCTTCGTTATGATGACAACGTGATTGAAGTACTACCCGCAGGTCATCTACTTATTCGCAATATATGTATGGTGTTTGACTTTTATATGCAGCAAAAAGAAGCCAAACACTTTTCAAAGGTCATTTAAACCGCCCCCATGATTGAGCGAATCCGACAAAATTTTATTCTTGGTGATTCGCAACTAAAACTTTATTTTCTCGCGATGTTGACAGGTCTATTCGCGGGTGGCGTGATTATCCTATTCCGTTTAACCATCGAGAGCACTCAGATAGCCTTCTTTCCATCCGGAGAAATAGAAGGATTTTCAAGTCTTCATTGGTCATGGATATTAGGGCTACCTGTACTAGGTGGTTTACTAATAGGGCTTATCTTTGGCCAGCTTACTAGTGAGCAGAGAAGTATTGGTGTTGTTCATGTCATTGAACGCCTGTCCTATCATGAGGGTCGCCTACCTTGGCGTAATGCCATCCTACAGTTTTTTGGCGCTGCACTAGCACTAATCAGTGGTCATTCTGTTGGCAGAGAAGGCCCGAGTGTTCACCTTGGTGCAGCAAGTGGTAGTCTGCTTGGCTCTAGCCTAGAGCTTCCTAATAATGGCGTGCGAGTTCTTGTCGCATCAGGCTCTGCCGCTGCCATTGCCGCCTCATTCAATACCCCTATTGCAGGCGTCATCTTTGCAATGGAAGTGATCATGATGGAATATCACATTGCCACGTTTATCCCCATTATATTGGCATCTGTCAGTGGCGCTGTTGTCAGCCGCCTCACCTTTGGTGAAGATCCTTTTTTTGGTTCGGTTGCTGCAGAAATGCATTCTTTATGGGAGATCCCATACATTATCTTCCTAGGTGTTTTAGTCGGTTTTATAGCCACATTCTTTATTCATAGTCTTAAGTTCTTCTCTACATTTCTGGCTGACTATCCTCTTTGGCAACGAACAACATTAGCCGGTATATTGGTTGGTTTAGGTGGCCTTATCATGCCTGATGTTATGGGCATGAGTTATAACATCACCAACAGCTCACACCTCACCGAACTGGCGATTTCAAGCCTACTTGTCCTGCTCGCTCTTAAGCTCATCTTATCTTCCGCCTGTATTGGCTTAGGCATTCCCGGTGGATTAATCGGCCCGACACTAATCATTGGTGCAACAGCAGGTGCGGCACTCGGTATTATTGGTAACCATTTTGTTCCTGATCTCTCATCACCTATTGGCTTTTATGCCATGATTGGCATGTGTGCAATGATGGGCGCCACTCTCAAAGCCCCCCTTGCCGCTCTTATGGCCCTGCTTGAGCTTACAGCCAATCCCCATATTATTATGCCTGGCATGCTAGCTATTGTTTTCTCCAGCATTATCGTCTTCGACCTTTTCAAACAAGACTCTATCTTCCTCAGCCTACTTCGAACGAGAGGATTAGATTATCGTAATGATCCTATCTCACAAACACTCCGTCGAATTAGTGTATCGAAAGCCATGCAACGCAACTTTGTCACCCTTCCCGAAGAAATTTCCCGTGAAGGCGCCAAACATGCCCTCGCTACAAATCCACTATGGATTATTATCCAACAAGGTAAAACCCCAACCTCTCTTTTACCCGCAGCAGACCTAGCTCGAGCCGTAAACGAAGATAATATTGAAATAATTAACCTTCTAAATATTCCCGCATCACGACAAAATTTAGTGAGGGCATCTCTTCATGACAGCTTACAAGAAGCGCAAGATATTCTTAATAAAAACAATGCTGAAGCCCTATACATATCACGGGTAACAGCCCCAATGATAGAGCGTACTTATGGCATCCTAACTCGACAAGCCATTGAGTCTCATTACCAAGTTTCACAAAATTAATATAAAAAACTTTGGAAATGAAATAAAACCTCGGTTATAATAGCTGGATGCCTGGGTGGTGAAATTGGTAGACACAAGGGACTTAAAATTCTCGGAAACGTCTTACAATCAGTGACTTAGAGCTACAGAAAAATAGAAGGCTTAGATTATTTTTATCGATAATCTAAGCCTTTTTTGTTACTAAGTTCGTAGTGAATCTTTGGGCTGTTTTTTGGGGCATGAAAAAGCTAAGAACTATTTCCGGTGATGACTCCCCCTCACTCCTTCGATGCATCAAATTCTGAATACTTTCAGCGCAGTGTGTACAAAAGTCGCTATTCAACTATATCTTTCAGCGGTACTATTCACAGTCAGCTAGCAGTCCTTGAGAGTGGGACATGCATCACAGACGACGAATAGCTCGACCCTAATTCACCTCTTTGGTTCGAACCTGAGCAGTCAGTCGATATAATTGCTATGATGCTCAACGCCGCACATATGCTGTTCTGTCCCGAAAAAGAATTAAGAAAAGGAGTTTAAATTGAGTAATGAAATAAAAAGAAAAACAACTATGCTGCTCCACCAAATTGAGGAAGCACTAGGGAATTTTGTTTTAAATAACGGAGATATAAACTCTTTAAATCTTGATGCCTTGGAAAATATTCATCAACGAGAAGTTGATAGGGGGAGAGTTTTTAATCGAAAGTCGATTAAAGATGTAGTTGAGGCAACATACCTTGACGAGCTCTTCGGGTTCGCTTTAGATATTGCTCATGACAGTAGCATGATAGATTCGATAAATTATTTGTATTCTCTCTTTCATCATCTTGATATATATGAAATCAGAAATGCAATATCACATCCCAATAGACCCTTCTGGGACTGTTACTGGTATAGGGTTGCTGCAGTTGCAAGTGACCCCGTAAATGAGATTTTAGGACTAAATGAAGTAAAATCTGCTTTAGAATCTGCTGAAGCAGGTGTAATAAAAGATCCACCTGAAGACTGGATAACTAAAGTCATATGGCAAATTCCAAATAATCTACCAGAGCAATTTGATCATGGATTAACAGGTTTGATTGGGCGCTCAAAAGAGCTGCAAGAATTAAAGAAATATATTTCTAACCCTCGAGTAAACACAATTGCTTTAGTAGCCCCTGGGGGGGCTGGTAAAACAGCATTAGCCCTTGATTTACTAAACACTATAGTTTCAACACCTAATTTTTCAAAAACTCTTGATGCTGTAATTTTTATCACGATGAAAACTGAAAAGTTGACTTCTGAAGGCATTGTCTCTTTAGATTCAATTGAAACTATGGATGAGCTTTGTAATAATATTCTTGAGTCTATAAATCATATCTATGATGAATCTTTCACAGACTTCGATGAAGCAAAAGAAGCGATGTCGAATGAAAAAATATTGTTATGCATAGATAACCTTGAGACTCTTTTGAGGGAAAGTCAGGGTAGCTTTGAAGAGCTAAACTATGAGCTCCCACCCTCATGGCAGGTTTTAGTTACTAGTAGAATTGCGATTTCTAATGCAACAATACTTAGCCTAGAAGCTCTAAAGGAAAAGTCAGCTATTCATTTAGCTAGGACTTATTTAACTAAAAGAGGAGCTTTATCATTAGATGAAAACGCATATATACAATTAACAAAGGGCTGTTTTTTTAATCCTCTTGCTATTCGTCTAACAATTGATCTCATTGTAACTGGGCATGACATACCCCGTTCGCTAAATGTTGCTAATAAAGAAATTGCAGAATTTTCTTACAATAATCTTATCGGTGCTCTAAGCAAAAATGCCGTAGAAATTCTAGAAACTATATTTGTTGAAGATGTATCAACAAGACTATCTTTGTGCGAATTACTAAGTAAATCTATAGATGAAATATCTTCTGCTGTTGGTGAATTATCTAAAACTAGTTTAATAAGCAGGACTTCTTCAGAACAAGGGGAATCATATAAATTAAGTGATTCTGTTAGAGATCTTCTTTTAGTATCACCAAGAAATATCGAAATCAGAACTAAAGTTCAAAAAGCTATACATCAGCGCAGAAATTTATCCAATGAAATAGATATTAGGCAAAATGAAAAAGAACTACCTAAATGGCACTGTGATTACATTCCAAGTGAAACAAATCCTAATCTGAAGATATTGATAACAGATGTGAACAAAGGCATTAAAAAGTCTCTGAAGAATACCGATATTGCTGTTAGTTTATTTAGAAAGCTTAAAGACTCAAAGTTTATTTATGAAGGTAATGGATTGTATCACAGATGTTTTGGTCGAATATTTGAGGCATTAAAAGATTACAATTCAGCAGAAGATCAATACAATCTGGCCATTAGAGCCGACAAAGAGAATCCTGCAGCATATTATTTATTAGCGAGACTGTATCATTCTATAAATCGTTTTGATGAAGCCAGAGATACTTATAAAATATTAATTGATATGGGGTGGACTGGTACTGACTCAAACATAATTAACTTCGGGAAAAGTATCTATACCGGCTATTTTTTAGCTCAACTATTTTCTGGCAAATATGAACAGGTTTTCGAAGAGACCAAAAAATGGAAGGATGCAGGACCTTATCGAGCTACCTTGGGAACTTATCGTGCAAGTGCTTGGAAAAGAAAAATGGAAGGTTTGGTCGATGACCATCCCGACGATACAGTTGACGCATTATTGCGTGCATCGCGCATATTATCAGATATTTTTAGAAATGAAGGTTACTCCAGAACAGCCAATAATCAGGCAGTTAAAATATTTGAAGAAATTGAATTTTGCTTTACTCGAAAGAACTATTACCAAAATTATAAAAAAGAGGGGTTAGAACTTTTCAAATTTGTGTATGAAAATATATTTGAGATTAATGAACTGAACCCAACAAGGTCTTTTGAGGAGCTTACAAAAAAATTCTCTGCATTGAATTTATCTGGGAACCCTTTTAGTGGTTCATCACTAAATACCACAACAACTAACTCATTTGACTTCTCTGAAGAGAAAGACAATGACTTGTCTGATTTAAGAATAGTTCAAATAACAAATAGACCCAGAGATAAAGCCAGCTTTCTATTTTCGAAAGATGCTAATGGTCAAGACTACTTTCTGCATTATGATAACTTTAAAAATGGTGGCTGGCGTGATTGGAGCCAGCTTGGTATAGGTGAAAAACTACAGATCGTTCCTGCAGAGAAACAACTCGAAGGGAAGGCAATTAGTGCCAAAGAGATTTATCTAATTCATTAATAGCCATAATAAGGCGCTAAAACTGGCACGCAATAGACTAATAGGCGGTATCGAACACGCTTCTTGCGTGAAAATCTAGTACGACTAATACTCATAAAGAATGAGAAAGGTTAGCTAGGTTGATCGCCAGTAATGCCCCTGTTTAACAAAAATGCCATCCCCTCCATGTGAAGAGATGGCAATCTAATTGTTATATCAATAGCCTAACTATATTCCTACCAGGTTCATTGCCCTAAAGCTCTATTTATCAGCCCAACTTTCCCCAATACTCACCTCGACTAGGTCTCTTGTTGATGCCTCTGGGAAGATTTCCAACATGCCATTAATCATTGATTCAGCCAAAATTTTGCTGGCCTGTTCGGAGCAATCTTCATGAGCTTCCAAAATAATTTCATCATGGATAACAGCTATAGGTTTTATCCTGTTTCTATATCCCTGAACCTCTATTTCATTACTCAATAATTTCATTGCAACTAACAAGACTTCAGCAGCCCCACCTTGAACAGGTGTGTTGTAAATAACAGTAGGTTTGATGCCTTGGGGATGGTTATAGTCAGTACTCAAGAAGTATCGTTTTCTGCCACTAGGCGTGCATATCAGCATGTCATGCTTGGCTTGCTGTAAAGCTAACTGATGCCATCTAGCTATACTCGGGTAATTAGCAAACCAGCTATCTCGGTATGCTCTTGCTTCATCAAAACTGATAGCAATACCGTAACTACTTTGAGCATACCGCTGTAACCCGGCAACACCTTGTCCATATAACAAACCAAAATTAACTGCCTTTGCTAATTGACGCTCATCTTTATTGATTTCTTCAGGCTCTTTTCCTAACAGTAATGCTGCCGTTAGTTTGTGAGTATCATGACCTTGCTCGTATGCATCTAACAATATTGTCTCGTCAGCAAGTATTGCTGCAACACGAAGCTCCATCTGAGAGTAATCAGCAATAATCAATTTATGCTCTGGTGCTGCTGTAAACAATTCTCGGTACTGATTTTGATTTGGGATCTGCTGTAAATTAGGCTTAGAGCAAGATAATCTGCCCGTTTTTGTTCCAGCCAAATGGAATGATGGATGAAGTCTATTAGTTTGAGAATCAATAAATCCTAAAAACTTATCTCCAAAAGAGGTGACTTGTTTGTCTAACTTTTTTAGGGGAAATAATATTGTCTCTAATGCAAGTTGGGCCGACTCTTTCAAGTAATGTTTATTGATAAATAAGTCTTGGGTTGTAGTTGAGTAATTTCCATTTGCAGTCTTAGGCCATTCAGATTCAGCGTACTCTATTTCGTGTTCAATCCATGTCGATAACTGTGAGGTACTACTATGCTTTATACCTGATGAATATTCATCCCATTGTTGCAGTAGGTCTCCATGCTGAACTTTTAACTGCTCTAACATTAGCTGATAATTAGTTTTATTGATCCCCATACCATTGAGCTGCATGTCCACCACAAAGGGTTGGGCATCTTTGACGATATGGTAGATTTGTAATAGTTCTCGCTCTTTCAGAATTGGTAAAAGTATTTGATGTAGTTCAAATACTATTTCAGCATCTTTTGCTGCATACGTGAGCTGATCCTCTGTTAGCTCTCCACCCCAATTAGAAGATTGCTCTGACTTATCGATCTCAATATCAAGGTAATCTTTTGCTAACTCTTTCAGGCTTGTCATTTTGCCTGACAAAATATGCTGAGCTAACATGGTGCAATCTAGCTTTATCGTTACGCCATTTTCTTGTAAGAATTTCATATCAAAAACAGCATTGTGAGCCACGGCTTTTAGCTTACTGAACTCATCCGCTAACTCAGTTATTGTCCCCATTTTCAGAACATCAAATATATAACACGTCTTTCCGTTGAATAATTGAATTAGGCATAGCTTGTCATCATGAGGGTTAAGTCCTGTGGTTTCTACATCTAATCCCACTACTGTTGATGATTGATTCAGCATTCTTAGGATCGTAAGAGCCATATCAGTATTCTCTACGACATATACTTCTGACTCTGTATCCTGAGACTGTTCTTCAAGCTCATTTTGGATAGGTTCAGGCCATACCGTGTCATCCGAAGACTCTTCCACTGTTTCAGGTTCAATGGTGAAGCCCCATTCATCATTGGGGGAATCATCCACTTCTGGCTCAGGAGAATATTGAAGCGTGATAAGTCGTTTCTTGTGATTACCATCACCTGAATGACTGTATTCAATCCCAAAAAGCTTTAATGTTGTTACACCTTTATTTAGCTCTCGCGTAAGTTGATTTGCAATTGAAGGAAAGGTGGCGTGTGATAATGCATGAGGTTCGGTTCTGTTTTTGAGCTCCGTTAATAACTCATTTGCAGAGCCCACCCATGCCCCTTTCAGTTTTATAAAATCTAGCAACGCAGAGTAAAGAACATTCTCTTCTAATAGTGGCAAGTTGCTGTGGAAATGATTAGCCATAAAAGCACTCACAAAGCTTCTTCCATCTGTTGCCAAAGTATCACCTGCAGCAACAGCCCATTGAGCAAAATCAATCATTCTTATCTCAGAGGGTAAGTCTTTTACTCGACTGTAGATAGGCAAAGCAGTTGAAATGGCCGTTAATATTGCCCCGATAATTTTGGGTGCCAAAGTATCAAAAAGCTCATCGACTTTTTCTTTGCTAAGTCGCTTGATTGGTTGTAGTGAAAGACGAAGGCTTCTGTCAGCGAGATCAGGTGATTCAATAACGGGATTGATACTGTTGAAAATAATCGGTTTACATACTTCGAAATAGACCTCATCAGAATCGGTATATAACTCTCGCTTACTTGTTCCCGTACCTGTTGCAATGCCACATAAAATATCAGAGGTGTTTTGACTTATTTTAGATAGATTATCAATGGCAATCAGGTGAGAGCTATTAGAGTTGATGTATAAATCATCAATATTTCTGGGCATACTTTGGATCGATGGTTTTCTTGGATCTAATAGCATTCTAAGCTGTTTAGTCAGTGTACTTTTTGATGAGCCAGCCGTTCCTTCAATTGCCAATATTGGATAAGGCCCTTTACCAGCAAGCACGTATACCATCCATGCTGCCAACAAAATATAATCATCATCATTTTTCAGTCTGAATACTTCTTTTAGACAATCAAAGGTTCCTGTTGGATCGGGTGTCGGCATTGGTTGGGAATTCTTAGTTCGTAAAAATTTAACTGGGACAATGCCATCGACTAAACTCCAGCCATCTTTTGTGATCTCTATTACATCCCAATTTTTGTTAGATAAATCAACAAAAATACTATCCCCTAGTCGAGCGGTACGGACACCAGTATCAAACTCATTCTCACTGAATAATGCATCCCCAGCTAAAACAGTTATCACCTGATCTAAAGATGAATTTGAAGCAATCGTGTCTGTAATTAAGCGATATTGATAAGATAAATGAGCACGGTATTCAGCAGACTTGATAGGCCAATTTTCATAGTGACTACCTCCTTTCTCTGCATTCTTATCTACTAGATAAGTCACGTATTGCTTCTTTACATTATCGACCCAAAACTCATGCTCCTGAGTAATTCTCATGAAAATATCAATGGACTTTTCTTTGCGATCTTTTGTGGTAGTTTTTCCTCCCGATAGCAAAGAGGATGAGTTTGGTGTGATATCGTAACTAAGCGCGCTGGCAACGATCTGTTGTACTTCCGGCTCGTATAATGGTGGTTTGCAAGTAGAAACATTCTCAGCCCAAACAGCGTTATACAGTTCGTCATCCTCCGCACCTTGCTTGCGAAAATTACATGCCTGCTTGAACAGATAATCATTTCTACCGCCCTCAACTATATTAGATGTTGCACTTATAGGAGACTGTTTCTTGTTAACCAAACCTACAATTGATAAAGGAAGCGGCAGTAAAGAATTGATGGTTTCAATTCCATTAAAGCTATAATTATTATTCCATCTATAATGTTTCTGACTAACATGAAGGCTTGGAGGGGCTACGATATAGCCTCCTGCACCTCGAAAATCTACGCCTTGAAGAGACCCAATATTTGTTCCACTTTTTACCTCTACACCATTCGAGGGTGCTTTATAAATCAAATGAAATCCACCGCCACCTGTATTTGAGATCAGTGATGCATTTGGAATGTCTTCTTGACTTGAATCTTTGTATTCCTTGTAATTTTCAATACCACCATTCTTTTGATCAATATCAACAACGTATAATCCCGATACACCTCCTGTTGGAATGCCAATATTGGCAAAGGGAAATTTATTCCACCACGTTATGATTTCGGTTGGATCTGTTGATGCTATTTTGAAGCCACCACTCAATATTGGGTGCTTTCCCGGATGGGGACAGTTTGTTTTTTGGCATGTGCAAAATCCTTGTGAAGTAATACCGTGTACAGGGAATACTGGAATGCCACTGTTTGCATAATCTAATGCAGAATCTAAAATACTCATTTCTAATTACCTAAAATTAATTGTGAATGAGGGTTCATCATAAATTACATGCTAGACGCTATATGTCTAACTGTGGCATCATCATCTTATTAGACAATATGTGTCTATCTGACCCGCTACACTCACGTTCTTCTATAACAATAGGTATATGGCATGGCTGATGCTCTTCAAAGACAATGGAAAATTTTAGAATTGATTCCAAGGTTTCCAAATAGCATTTCCATCAACTCTATTATTACTCGACTAGAAGAACAGCAAATTGAGCTTCCAACGTATAGAACAATCCAACGTGATCTGGATACATTAATGGGTGTATTTCCTCATTTGAAAAATGAGAAAAAAGAGGGAGCTAATTGTTGGTACATTGGTTCTGATGATGGTGTTCTTGAAATTCCAAAGATGGAGTCTCCTACAGCATTAGCCTTTTACCTTGCAGAAAAAAGCCTCAATACACAACTGCCACCTAATGCACTGGAACACTTACAGCCTCACTTTGGTACTGCACAAAAGCTTTTAGATAAAAGCAGTTCACAATATGCAACTTGGCGAGATAAAGTCAGAGTATTACCACAGACTCAGCAGCTGATTCCCCCTGCTATTGATCCGCTTGTTCTCAACAATATCTATAAAAGTCTATTAGATAATTGTCGTTTTGAATGCAAGTACTTTGCTCGCCAAAGCGATCAATACAAGAGCTACTTGGTTAATCCATTGGCACTAATTTTTAGAGGAACAGTCACTTACCTTGTCTGCACTATCAAGGACTATACTGACATTCGATTACTTAGCCTTCATCGTTTTGTTGAGGCCATTCCTACTGATGATCCTAGAACAATTCCAACGGGTTATGATTTAGACCGCTACATAGAGGAAGGGCATGTTGATTTTTTAGTGGGCGAATACATTGATCTTGAAATGTTGATTGATGAAGAAGTCGCAATCCATTTACGTGAATCTCTTCTAGCTGAGAACCAACAAATCATCCGTCAAGACAATGAGCAGAGTCTATTCAAAGCTCATGTGAGAGATACGGGACAATTGCGTTGGTGGTTACTTGGCTTTGCTGATCAAATTGAAATTGTCAGTCCACTTGCTTTGCGTGAAGAATTCAAACAAAAAACCCTAGCTATGGCTAACAAATACAGGTAGTGGCGATGGTGGCGGTGTTTTGCTAATCATTTTTTTCTTTTTCTTTTTTTCAACAAGAAAAAAACATCAAAAAATTAGTAGGGCTTTCCCTGAAAGACCGCCACCATCGCCACGAAACTAACTTAGTCTTCGGGATGATGGGGTAGGTGCAATATTTGTTTGTGCAAGTAAGTTATTCGAAATCTTTCGCTCTTTCTTTCCAATATTCACCCCTAAAACGACCAAATTCATTACGATCAATTTCACTTTTTGTTTTATAGCTGTGCAGAATGTTTGAGTGCATTCCATGCTCGACCTGCTGCATTTCGATAATTGTTCCCTCATTTTTTTGCTTAAGGTGATGTAATTGTACAGTCGCCCCATCTCTCCCCGTAGGAGCATTCCCACCTCTCATCACCTCAAGATTTGTTTTCCCCTCTTGCCCCTTACCCTTAGCCATAGCATTGGGTGAAAAAGTACTATTTCTTCGAGCAGTATACTTCCCTCCTCGGAATATAATATTAGCATTTTTCACGAGACCCTTTTCGTAAGCCGTCGTTCCAATATTTTCTATGAAAGTCCTAACCCTTATGGTTGCCCGACTATTCTTATAGGCTATAAATTTTTCAGCACCATATGTATTCAGAACCTTAATACCATCCTTACCAAAAGTAGCAGCTTCTAAAAATAACTCTTTAGAATAAGTCCCAGTTTTTTGATACATAGAAACAACCCCGTCCCCTAGTATCTTTAGTAGAACTATGGTTTTTCCTTGGAAAACAGCTCCAAAATTAGCCAGTTTTCTAAAGTGTTTTTCATTTTTAGAGATGGCGAGTAATTCAAGAGTTGAAGCCATTCCAGCACTCTTTTTTAAGGTTGAAATTGTTTCATATATAGCCGGTAATTGTTCGGGGTTATTTAGTATTTTTTTTTGTAACCACTTAGGTAGTTTTCCTAGCCGATAAGCTCTTTTTACAAGGGAGGCAACTCCCTTTGCAGCCGCCAGTCCCCCCGCAGTAGCTACTGTACCAGCCGCAAGCACAACCCCCACCCCAGCAAGTGTTACTGTAACCTCATCCACATCCTCATCGTTTAGATAGTGAATCCCCTCCTCACCTAGATCTCTAATATCTCCAACAACCAAAAAATCAGAAGCCATTGCTGCATACTGGCCTTCACTTTCATCACTCTCTCCTGACCAAAATCCAGAATTGATCTTGCCCAGCTGGTATGACCAACTATCGCGTGTTTCATTGATGTGTTCTGCAAGCTCAATTGCCTCATAATTATCTAGGACATAATCATAATCTAAGAAAAAGTTTAGATACTCATTTGCTTCTGCATATTTTTCCTCTGCAATTAGCTCTTTCGCATGAGGAATAGGATCAATTCTTTGCAGTGCTGAAAACTCTGCTTCTTCATTGTTTACACCAAAAAATAAAAAACCGACTACTAAGGTTAGTACACCAATAAATAATAGCTTCTTCACTAAAAATCCCTTTGCTAATTAATTACAAAAAATCGGGTTCCATTATAAGCATAAATATTGTGATAAAAAACTAATCCAAGGGTTTTAGAATTCCTTTGATTGGAACAGTAATTCAAAGCTTCTAATGTCATCAGTCTATGGTAGCTATAGACTGATGACATTTACTTTCCCTCCCCCCAAAAATCATTGCTAATCTCCTGTCCTGATCCTGACCTTCAAACCTGTTTTTTGACCAATTTTGACTTCAATTCCAGCCAGCGAAAAAGCCAATCAATCACAAAATCCTGAAAAATAGCCCTGCTATAAAAAGGGTGGCACGCCCAGCAGGGAGCCACCCAATACATTTAGTGCTATCCAGATAAGTAAGGTGTCAGAGTATTGTTGTCGTGTGTAAGTAAGTAAATTCCAGCACCATCATCACTGATAATGCTTAAGCTAAGCGTGTAATGTGGGGCTAGTGACTCTTTGTACTCATAGCAATCAACTGCACTGCTGATTAGATTGGTAAGTGTTCCCCCTAATGATTGTATAAGTGATTCGCTATCATCTTGTTCAATGACAATCAGACACGTGCCTGACTGTTCCCAAAAATAATTAGCTTCTTGTACATTACTGAAAGGCATAAGTAACTGCTTACAAAGTGCTTCATTTACTTCTTTACTAACAGCCAATTCATTACTTGGCCAATGATTGATAATTTGCATGATATTTCCTCTATTTGATTAATTTCAGATAGCCAGAAACGACAAAGCCCCAATCCAATGAAGGATTGAGGCTTTGTTATTTGTAGCTGGTTTGGGTTTAGATTGTTTTGTTGATTTTTATGCCATGACTAATAAATCATTCATGTCATTACTGGTTTTTCGCATGCGTTCAGGTGTGAGCTTGGCATAGCGTTCTGAACTTTGGATACTTGAATGGGCCAGTTGAGCTTTGACGTCATACAGCGAGTGACCTGTTGATACTAAAGCTGTTGCCACACTGTGTCGTGCTGTGTGGAAACAAACTTCATGTACATCACCAATACCTGCCTCACGTAAAACAGTGGTATAGGCACAACGTGGTGAAGCAATAGGCTTACCTTTTATCTTACCTGCAAAGATATACGGATTACCTTCTTTTCTAGGGATAGCATTGATGATGTCTAAACCTAAATCAGTCAGATAGATCATGCGTGGCTTACCATTCTTGGTCATTGGAATGAATAACTCACGTTTATCACCATCAAATTGTTCCCAAGTAGCATTGAGCAATTCACTGCACCGAGCACCCGTGATATACAGCATGGCAATAAATCCCCCTGCTGCTTTGTTTGGATATTGCCTTGCTTGCTGTATGACTCTTTGCATCTCAGGCACGTCTAAATACCTTGTCCTGATATTGTTTTCTTTGAGCAGTTTGATCCTCATTGCAATATTACGTTCAACGACTTCAAGCTGAACCGCATACTTGCCCATTGTTTTGAGTATGGCTAGCGTTCGATTACAAGTTCCAGCAGCATACGTTCTCCCAGCCTTATCAGCATCGACCATAGCAAACTGTAAGTTTTGCACATCTACCGCCTTCAACAATGAATACCGAACACTACCCAGCTTAGGTTCAATGTAATCTCTAAACCGCTGTACATCATGCTCCCAAGACTTCTTGTGTTTCTTGATGAAGGGTAAGTAGCTGTTCCAAAAGAACTCGCTCAACGTAGGCTGTGATTTGTAAGCATCCTTCTCAGCTTTGGGATCGATACCCTCTGCTATTTTAGATTTGTATTTCCTAGCAATCTTACGTGCCGTAGCAATATCAATGTCTTTGATACTACCAATGGCAATGGATTTCTTTTGTGATTGAAAGCTGTAACGAAGTAAGTAACGTTTATTGCCAGTTTTGCCAGACAGACACTTCAAGCCAATGACTTCTGTATCTGAAAACTCTAATTCGGTAGAGGCAGAATGGGCATCATTAGCTGGTAAAGATTTGAGTAGTGCGTTAGTGAATTTGAATCGTTTCATCATGGTGAGATTCCTTTTTAGTTATAACCATGATTACTATATATATTTGAAATTGGGGTTAGTCGGCCTGAAAATGAAATTATTTTTCCTTTTAATTCAGCATGTTGAAAAAAACATTGAAATTAGCGGGCGCTTAGATAGACCTAAAGCCTATTTAATTGAGGTAAAGCCCCTCAATTAAATAATTACAAGGAAAACAGTTATGACTTTAAAATTTGATAGTGCGTTCGAAGGAAAGAAATTAGAGCAAATTAGAACACAATGCCTGAAAGGAAAAAGTATATCTGGCACAGTCATTTTTGCATGTATTGGTGAAGACAACTCCGTTAGCACTTCTGTATGGCACTTTCCTGATAACGACTTCCACACCCTTAAAGAAACTGAATATGTCACTTTTTGCTCAGACTTATTAAGTGTTTTCTGTGCCTACCGGTCGCAATTTGAAGGGCTTGAATATCGCGGGGGCATACTGTCATTGGAGGGAAAGGTATCTTCAATTAAATGGCTCTCTGAATCTGAAGCGATGAAACTGGTAGAACCTCATTGATTTAATCAAAATGAAATTATCGAAAGCTTACAGCAACCCAAAGCCAGTTAATTTTATGGCGGTACAAAGCTGCTTATTTCACTAGGAGAAACCATGAATCAAACACAATCATTTGCTGAATTAAAAACAATCCTATCAACCCTAACGGAAAGAGAAGCAAGCGTAATCGTTGCACGCTTTGGTTTAAACGACCAAGACGCTCAAACACTAGAGCAAGTTGGCTGTGCATTTGGTGTTACTCGCGAGCGGATCCGTCAAATTGAAGCTAAAGCATTACGAAAATTAAGAAATAAAGCCCGTCATCTAAATGCACAACAACATGATTATTTAGAGTAAAGAAATTTACACCACTTTCTACCCTGTTGGAGTAACCGACATTTATTTAGGAGTAGTATTAATGACGCTCGTTCATATCGACTGCAATGCAAAAGATGATTACTTACATCAATACGAAATCCCCAAACGAAGCTACCAGCTAATGAGCTATCTACCCGTTGAACCTGAAGATAGTGACGTAAATCATATCTTAGAACATCACCATGAAAAAGGTGCCACAGACAGTTTCATTCTTGCTAAACACTGGGCCAATAAAGCCATAGTAAGTAGAGATATCAGCCATCTCAAAAGCTATATCGGTGACAATATTACTGCAAAAAACAATAGCCAAGATCTGCCTATCGTTCTTGATTTCTCAACATTACTTGATTATGCAGGCACTATCACTGTTGGACATTGGAATTCAGGAGTTACATGGCAATTAGAATGTGACGGCACAATACAAAAATTCAAGTATTTTGAACAAGAATCAGTGCCATTGACCTTCCTCCTATATCAGGAGAGTTGCACCCAATGGTATCTAGACATTCCTAAAGAAGTTCGAATTAACCTTGCTGCATTCGCCACTCATGAGTTTTGTATTCTTTACCTTGTTAGTCACTACACTCATGCCTATCAACTGTTTGTCAGTCAACCAACACTGTTTTGGATAATGCTATCTGTCGCCAAGGAAAAAAACCTACCTGAAGTCGAGCTGATGGCACTACTGGCAAGACCTAGAAAAGAGATCTTACGATTTTGTGATTTGCCAGCGACCAAGTCTGCTCTAAAACTGATTAGCAAATTACAGATCCCTCGACTCAATCAAACATCACTAGGCCATATTAGAGATTTACTTGCTATTGATAACTATTCAGCCCTGAACCACCTAAAACAGATTGGGGAAAATGTAGTTTCTTTTGTTCGTGAGTATCCCGAAATGATCGGTAGTTCACTCCTTATCGGCATTAGTAAAAGTAATAATTCTGCTATCAACTCAACAATAGATGATATTAGACATCTTGCAGATAGATTGGGAATAACTGATATCTCGGCTCGTCTTAGCCACAGTAAATCGCTTGATGAGGTTACTGCTGTCCATGATGATTTAGTTATCAGAGTAAATGCTCAACAGTATGAAGAACTATTTGAAATTGATTACCCTGAACCACCTATTCAAGGTACTCAATCTATCATTCCAATTACAACTGGGGAGTACTTGTTTAGGGAAAGTGTTAGGCAACATCATTGCGTCTCTACCTACCACGATAGAATTGTTCTAGGTGACTATTACGTGTATCAAATATTAGAGCCTGAACGAGCAACATTAGGACTGATATTGAAGAAAGGCTGTAAACCTAAACTAGATCAATTAGTATTAGCTCTGAATGATGAGGTATCAGAACAAACGAAAAATACTGTATTGAAATGGCTGGAAAATAATGGAGTACAAATGAAGTCAACAATGGAAATTAAAAATATATTCACAAATGAATTCTTACCAATCAAGAGTAAGTTCAATGTTTTTGAACTATGTATTGATGATGCTATGAATAATGACAGCAAAGAAGTAAACCGACCTGGCATATATGTATACTGGCATCCAAAGCATGGCGTAATAAAAGTTGGGAAAAGCCAATCTAATTCTAAAAAAAGGGCGTTGCAGCATATCCGTGATAATACTCACAATGAAGAAATAAATATGTCCTCATTGCCCTCCGAACAAGAAGCAAAGTTATTACTGTTTAATATACATGATGACAAAGACCTTCACTGGGTCCTAAGCCTAGAAGCATTTCTGGAGTGGAACACTTCACCAAAAATTAAAGCAGGTAGAATTGGATAAGTAAACGTGTTATTCAGGTTTTCCCCAACAGATGGGCTCGAGGGAATCTATTAAATGTAATATTGAAGTAGCTGGCATATAAAGGCGTAAAGGCAATGAAATACCAAAAAATGTTAGACCGAATCAATAGTGGGAAAGAATCAAGAAGTAACCTTCGTAAAATTCTTAATAATGCAGAAACGATGTTCAAAAATGGTGATGACGAAGCAAAAGCTATCATTGAAGCAATCAATATAGCTACTCCGTCAGATACCTATATATTATTCATGGGATTTTGCCCTGACGCCAATATTGAAAACCGCTTAGATATTGAATGGCGTGAAAAAGGAATTTGTACCTTTGACTGGGAGGAAAGTGAAGGTCAAATGGCTGCCTTTCAAGAAATTCGTGTTGGCGATCTGGTTGTATTGAAAAAGATTCAAGTCTTTGGAAAAACGATGGAAGTATCAGGTCATGGCAGAGTCAAATCTATTAGCCAAGATGAGAAAGGTCACAATCATCTAATAATGAATTGGTCAGATCAACAGAAAACTATTGAAGTGCCATTAATGGGCTGCTTTTCTACGGTCAATATCAAATCTATGGAAAAAGTTGAAGAGCAAATGCCAGAAGAGTTTTTTGAGTGGCTGAACAATTAAGTATGAATCTATTAATTAATTCATATTACTCACTAAATGAGCTAAAAGGATAATTCATGACTATCGCCATTGATAATAAAAAATTAAAGCAAGCACAATTTACAAATGAATATGAATTGCAGGGCTACCTAGAAAGATGTCCATACTTATTAGCAGTTGATGATGGAACTAAAGTCGCATCAATAAAAAGGGAAGTTCGTCTACCCTATGCAGGTAATCTCGATTTATTACTCGTTGATGACTTAGGTACTCCAATAGCCGTAGAAGTAAAGCTAGCTAGAAACAGTCAGGCTAGAAGAGAAGTTGTCGCTCAAGCTTTTGATTATGTTTCAGACCTATCTCAGATCACAGTAGATGAACTTGATGACCTTGTTGACGGTGCATTAGAAAGTGCTTTCAACAGTTTCAAATCAGAACAAAATCTGTGGAAGAACTGTGGCACCAACCTAAGAGCTGGAGCCATAAAAGTTATCATTGCTGTAGACCAAGCAAATGAAGATTTGATTAGAATCGTTAGATATATAAATGATCGTAGCGATCTTGATGTCAGACTTGTTGAAATAAAGAAATACAATGATGGAAATATTCTTGTTCCTAACGTTATTGTTGCTGGAAACCAAAAAAATGATTTGGCTCGAAAACCTAAAAGCCCAACAGTTCAAAATCTAATATTCGAGAACATCATTGAAAACTATAACTCACAAGCGATAGATGAGCTCAAGACAAGAACGAGAGCAAAAAACTACAGACAGATTAGATTTGATCATTGGCCATCAACAATTCATTACGAATTCATTGATTACAAAGGCTCGAATCAGATAGCTGTAGATCTTCATTTAGAAGGTGACAAAGTAAAATTCCTAGGTAGTACATTGCATTCTTTTGAAGGTAAAACAATCAATGGGATGAAAATCGAGTGGGATGGAAAATGGGCTAGAGGAAGAGGACGAATTGGGATTAGAATTTCTTCTGATTCCACTCCAGAAATCATTTCAAAGGCAATGCACGACCTCATAGAGCTAACAGCAGATGTGGTCGACAAGAAGCTAACAGATATCTAGATTTTCACACTCCCCCAACGCTCACTACCTATATTGGATATGGATACAAAATATGGCAAAGAACATTACTGACAGACGAATCCTAAAAGCTATTTATGATCGCTATTACTTAGATTTCATATCATTTGAAGAAGATAAAAGTTCGCGTTCAACCAAGATTTATGTGCCCATAGATTGTAAACAGATCGCAAATGACTTGGACATTGACCCTGAGATTATTTTTGGCCGACTGTACTATCATTTAGATAAAAAGCATGGTTACACTCAAGATGATGGTGGCAAGGTAAATTTATTTGCATTGAAAATAGGCGAGGACATGCATACAGTACATTTTCCATTGCTTGGTGCCGTGTTGGCGGAGTATGAGCAGTCGTATTATCGGTATATGCTTCCAATAGGCATATCTATACTAGCGCTAACTCTCTCAAGTGTAACTTTTATACAACAGGCTGGAGAGTTTCTCCGTAGCCTAATCATTGGAGGCTAACGGGTGAATTGTGACCATATAAAAAGCCGAGCAAGCATCCAATGACAGATTATGAGCGTTTACTTTTTGTTCTAGCAGAGGAAATGGAATCAAGCATAGGTTCATGTTTTCAAAAAGTTGCACAAGAACACGAGTGGGTAGACAGCGATGAAGAAGCAACATCCCTAATGAACAGGCTTCGAGGTATATTTGTAGCCTCACTTGTCGGAGAAGTTGAAGAAAAAATTGGGCGAAGTTTCTCATCTGTCTTTGACCAATTACCAGACAAACCTACCATTAGGGGCTCCGACTATTGGCATGAAGGTATGCCTCGAACATCATCCCCCCGGGGGAGAGCAAA
>ENA-OSET01001235-OSET01001235.1-sediment-metagenome-genome-assembly--contig:-NODE-1235-length-26823-cov-32.245046_pt1 | contig 26823 bp, 22 predicted proteins | sample MGYA00237882_ERZ534229 | MGnify/ENA primary metagenome ERZ534229 (study PRJEB26408, sample SAMN06266212) | sediment metagenome | isolation source: Hudson Canyon methane seep mesocosm | place... | reverse complement strand
ACAATTCCTGGATGCACTGAAACAATCTCATTTTATTGATCAGAAAACCCCTAAAAATAGCCGATTGCTAAGTTTATTTGATTATAAAGGACCTATGTTTGGCGTACTTAATAACGCTGAATTAGAGGTAATGAAACAATGGTTAAGCAATGGAGCGAGCCAATCATTCGTTAAAAAAACGATAGCAGTGGACTATTTAAGTTTTCAGCATACCTCAGTCACTGCAATGCTGTCTAAAACGGAAATCAACGCTTCAAGGCAAAAATACGCTAAGTTAAGTCACAGGGCATTTTATTATTACCTGATTAATGCCGATGTGTATGCAGACTGTTTACCTGTTGCTAAAAGCAAAGTGGAAATGTGCTTACGAGTGTGTGGCTTTTTTAACCGCGCTCCTTTTAAACACTATAGCCATCAGCAGTTAGACGATTACATAGAACAGCGTTATCAAGCTGAAATGGCTAAATACCAGCCCTTGCAAGGTCAGCCAAAAATATCTAAAACAGCCTATCAATGGGGCTTGGAACAAGTGGCTCCCATGATCTTAATTGATGGTTGTTGGCTACAGAATAGCCTGTCATTACAAAATATTTACCCAGAGATTAGTTCAATTTTGTACGCTATCTACGGTGATGAGATGGGTAATGGACAACGGGAGCAAAACCATCCCTATATTTTTGAACAGTTATTAGAGAGTTTGTCGATCAAGCTACCGGCTGTTTATACTAAAGCATTTGTAGAGCATAAAGGCTTTATCAATAGTGCTTTTGATTTGCCTGTTTATATGTTGTCATTGTCGCATCATACAGTGGAATTTTTGCCTGAACTATTAGGGCTGAACATGGCCATTGAATTAAGTGGTTTGGGGCATTCTTATATGAATTTGGTTGATGAGTGGAAATATTGGCAAATTGATCCAACCATTGCTGAAATTCATATATCTATTGATAATTATGCTTCGGGGCATACGTATTTGGCAAAAAAAGCCGTTAAACTTTATATGGATACAGTGATGCAAACATCTCAGGACCCAATCATTATAGATAGGCAATGGCGACGAATTTATAATGGTTTTGCTTCGTTAACCTTTGTTGGAGGACGATTTAAATTGAGTTTACCTGTTTTTTATATGCTCAATAAGTTTTGTCAGCAGTTTAACTCAGAGAAATAGTCTTGCTTATGGTTGATCATTTAAAATATTTAAGCAGTTTTATTTTTCCAAGCTGTGTTGCCTGGTTTTTATATACCGGTCCGCATGATGTTATAACGGCATTAGCCTGGACTTTACCGCTTTGGTTGATTATTTTGGTTGACTGGTTAAGCCCTAAAATCAATCCAAACAAAATAAAACAGCGTGTTTCTAATGGCTATTACGATGCCTTGCTATATGCTTTGAGCGGGTTTCAATTTTTAATTATTGCTTTACTACTTATTTACGCCAGTGAATTGCAATGGGATTCTCTTTCAGAAATCGGGACCTCTATTATTAATTTAGTGGTTTTAAGAATTTTGGTAGGAACCAGTTCCGGCAGTTCAGCCATTATTGTGGCGCATGAGCTTATTCATCGCCCTCAAATTCATATGCAGTTGCTAGGGCGGTGTCTTTTATATACGGTTTGTTATGAACATTTTGTTATTTCTCATATCCGCAGTCACCATCTCTCCGTAGCGACTCCGCAAGATATAACAACAGCAAGGCTCAATGAAAGTTTTAATACTTATTGGAAAAGGGTCTATAAAGGACATTTTAACTATGCATGGCATTCTGAGCTACAACGCTTGGGCTTGAGAAAAACACCTGTCTATCATTACAAAATGTTAGCCAATACTGTGCTGCAAGGGATCATGGTGGAAGTGTTGCTACTGATATTGATACTTGTTGTATTTGGTTGGGCGGCATTATTTATTTTTCTGTTTCAGGCCCTTTCTGCAGTGCGCTTATTGGAAACAATCAATTATTATCAGCACTGGGGATTGGAGCAAGGTAAAGCAGAAAATGCTTTAGCATGGATAAACCAGTCAAGCTTTACAGAATATGCTTTGGTTGGTTTATCAAACCATGTAGGGCACCATAAAAATGCGGCGATAGCATTTTACCAACTTGATTATTGTGAACAGGGCCCGAAGATGCCTTATGGTTATTTTGTGACTAATCTTTGGGTGAAATTGCAGAATGAATCTTATAGAAAAAAATCCATGCAAATACTAAATGATTTTTTTGACAAGTAAAAGTAGTAGGCTAAACGTTTAGCCCCCTTCTTTGGAAAAGATGGGCTAGGGGTGGTTTTGTTAAATAAACTCCCGTTTTTGATCAATTATTGTAAAGAGATGATATTTATGAAGTTAGTTGTATTATTAATGATGTTGGTAATTAATTTACCGGCATTTTCTTCAAGCTATTCTAAACAACAAGATATTGTTGACTCAGTAAATACATTGAGAAGTATTAATGGCGAATTATTAGCTATTAGTGATGAAGAAAAAATTAATGCTTTAATAGAGAGGAGGGTTGGTGCTTTAGATACGCTAATGGAGCAGTTAAAGCTAACGCTTATTTCTAAAATAACACCCTCTGATAGAGAGCTGAAAATGGATTTTTTAGAGTCCAGAATACAGATCAACCAAAAAAAAGGCAATAATCTTGCTGTTAAGCGGGATCAAATAAAAGTCGAGCAATATAGAACAAACCTGGCTATTAGGAATTATTTAAAGTTTTTAATTGAATCATCGAAGAACTATAAAAGTATTGACTTTATTTCAATTGAATCGCGGGAACTGTTGGATGAAAGTATAAAAATTGAGAACCAACTTAATCTGCCAGATATTAAGGATGAAAGTAGAGTAAGCATTGATTTAAAAAATAACTATCAGGAATTTTTGAAATCAATTAACAGTTATCAGGATGTTTTAATGTATGTCATTATTAATCCAAGAAAAATAGCTTCAATCCATTGGTTTCAGGAGTTCTCTTTACTATCGGCCATTTCATATATAAATCATTTCGATTTTATACAGCCTGTTAATTATAAATTGACCCCTTTAAGAGTGGATGTTGGTGGGGTTTTTATTTCAATCTTAATTTTTTTACTGGTTTACTTTTGTTATCCTTTGGTTTTTAGATGTACAAGTTGGTGTATTGAAAACCATGTCATAGAAAAGGGCTCTGAGCATCAGGAGTTAATCTACCATGAAATAAGAAAACCACTACGTTTCTGGCTGGTTTTTTTTGGTTTAAATTTAAGTGCGTATGCATTTTTCTATAAAACAGACTACCGGGGTATTTTAGATAATTTTACTTTTGTTATATACAGTATTATCATCATTTGGTTTCTATTTAAAGTTATTGATAGTATCGTTTTAGTTCAGGTACAGAAGCTTTCTACATCCAATATCAAATTGAGAAAGGAACTCTATAACCTGGGGGTTCAATCTGTAAAAGCATTAATTGTTATTTTAGTATTGGCTTTTGGTTTAAATCATTTTGGCATTAGTCTTACTGCAATTGCTTCTACTTTAGGTATTGGAGGCTTGGCTTTTGCTTTAGCGGCGAAAGATACCTTATCGAATTTATTTGGTGGTATTACCATTTTGTTTGATAATGTTTTTAGACTGGGTGACTGGATACAGGTAGATGACTTTGAAGGTACCGTGGCTGAGATTGGTTTGCGTAGTGTTACGATTCGTACGTTTGATAATGCGCTCATTACCATACCTAACTCAATTATTTCCGTTTCGGGTGTTAAGAACTGGAATCGTAGGGCGGTAGGGCGACGTATTAAAATGCATATCGGCGTTACCTACGAAAGTGATATGGACGATTTACGTCAATGTTTACAAGATATTAGGGAAATGCTAAGCAAGCACCCCGACATTGCTGATCCGAAACAAAAGCATAGTAGCAATAGAAAAAGAGTATTTAAGTTTACATCTCAAGAAGATACGCATGGAATAAAATCTACACAACTTGTTTTTATGGATCGATATAATGATTTCTCCATTGATATACTTATTTACTGCTTTGCCAGAACTGTACAGTGGGCAGAATGGTTGGCTGTTAAAGAAGATGTGTTATTTAAAATTGCGGATATTCTGAAACAGAATAATTTAGAGTTTGCCTATCCAACTGAAGTAAGAATAAACCGGCCGGAAAAGGACAATGAGATAGAGGCTGAGATAGGTGATTGATGATAGGGTGTTAAAGCAGAAGCGGGTGTATTTACCTAGTTTCTTTTATCTATAAAGATGAGAAATAAAATTTGCTAATGCAGGGTGAGTTTCTAACAAGATATAATACCGGTTTTTAATCAAACTTTAAGGCTTATCGATGCAAATCACAGACAAATTGGCTGTTTCTATTCACTATATTTTAACTAATGGCGCTGGCGAAGAGCTGGATAGCTCAAGAGAAGAAGAGCCAATGGAGTATTTGCATGGTTTTGGTCAAATTATTCCCGGTTTGGAAAATGCCTTAAATGGCAAGGTTGTGGGTGATAAGTTTACGGTTACCGTTCCACCTGCAGAAGCCTATGGTGAAAGAAGTGATGATATGTTTCAAGTAGTGGCTAAGTCTATGTTTAAAGATATGGGTGAACTTGAGGTAGGAATGCAGTTCCACGCTGATGCGACTCAGGGTGTTAATGTCGTTACTGTGAGCAAAATTGATGGTGATGATGTGACTATTGACGGTAACCACCCGCTAGCGGGTGAGGCCCTAACATTTGATGTTGAGGTGATGGATATCAGACCGGCAACAGAAGATGAGATGAAGCATCAGCATATACATGGTGAAGGCTGTAATCACGATCACTAGAATATAATTTCAAACTAAGGCACAAGATGCTAAGAAGAGAAGGGGCTGCAGAGTTGATTTTCCGCTAGATGATGATCGATATCTAGCTCTTCTTCGTGTCTTTGTGGCTTTGTGTGGTTCTATGTTTTATTAAGCTCAGAAAACAAGCGGCCGCAATGCCTGAAGAAGCAAACAGCATGCACATGACCATTATCTGGTATCTAGCCGCTACAAAAGGGGAGATGCCTGATAAAATCTGTCCAGTCATCATGCCAGGTAAGGAGACTAGGCCTACAGCAAAAAGCATATTGACAGTGGGAATAAGTGCTGCATTAAAAGCAATGTTTCTAGCTTTAATGCTATCGTTGTTTATGAGTTCGGATTGAAAACGTTCGGCAGCCAGGCTAACACTGTTCATGGCGTTGGCCAAAATCATTCCACCTAAAGGAATGAGGTAGCGCGGATCATACCAGGGCGATATTTCTAGTACGGCGATGATAACGATTGCCAATATCAATCCGCAGGCTAGTGTTAGTGAAAGCACAGCACTAAAAAAAAACTGTTTACGTTGAGGCTTTACAGAGTCTAAAGCAATCCAACTGGCAAAAAGTAGCATTATGCTTAGTATTAATAGGCTGATTTCTGCCGAACTGGTTGCAAACAAGGTGTTTAAAAAATAACCAATGGCCAGTAGCTGGATAAGCATTCGACATATGGCATAAAAAGTATGAGTTGTCTTTAGTTTCCATTTTAGGAGGATAATAAAAACAATCACAACAGGGATGGCTATAAATGATAGGTTAGCTAAAGGGATGGTTTCAATGTTATTCATAAGTCGAGGGTTTTATGCGTTATCTAATTTTACTATGTCTACTGACACCATTTCATCTATTTGCTGAAACATCTCTGTGGAAGGTAAGTAAAGCTGATTCTCACTTGTTTATTGGTGGGACTATTCATGTTTTAAGTGCTGCAGACTATCCTTTGCCCCGTGAGTTTGAACACGCTTATCAACAAGCACAGACGATTGTGTTTGAAACGGACTTGGCTGCAATGGCTAGGCCTGAGTCGCAACAACAACTTTTACAGCGAGTTATGTATCAACCAGGCAGGTCGCTTGAGGATGATTTGACGGTGAAAACCTATAAAGCGCTATCTGATTATTTACTGTCTGTTGGATTAGATATTGAGAACCTAAAATTATTTAAGCCGCCCATGGTGACCATTACGTTACTAATGATTGAGTTACAGCGCTTAGGTTTGGCAGAAACGGGCGTTGATAATTATTTTAATCAAAAAGCAATAGCTGAAGGAAAAACATTGGCTGAGCTTGAGTCCTTAGCGGTACAGTTTGATGTGATAGCAAATATGGGTAAGGGCTACGAAAATGAAATGATTATGAGCACCCTCGCAGAAATGAAAGAATTGCCATTGATCATGGGTAAAATGAAGCAGGCGTGGCGAGATGGGGATAGCGTTGGCTTGGAAAAGTTAGGGCTTCAGGAAATGAAAGATGATTATCCTGAGTTATACCGTTTGATATTGGTTAATAGAAATAAGGCTTGGCTGCCTAAAGTTGAACACTTGCTTGCAACACCAGAAGTTGAGTTTATATTGGTGGGCGCGCTCCATTTGGTAGGTGATGATGGGGTTATTGCATCATTGCGAAAACTAGGTTATCGGGTTGAGTTGTATTCAATGTGAATCAATCTAGCATTATTCCAAATAGTGAGAAAGGCAAAGACTAATTGTAATTACTCAGCGTAAAATGCTGGGTGCAGCTCTGAAGCCCTCTCTTGTTGGAGAGGGTTTGGGTGAGGAGAGGTTAAAATAAATGCTTTATTCCTTATTGTTTTTCCTTTAGAAATAGAGAAAAAAGCATTTTGCAAAAGAAAATTGTTTAATTCCTCCTCACCCATCCCTCCCCAGCAAGGGAGGGCTTAGGCAACTGGCAATAAATAACCCACCCACCTTGCTGGCCTTTTTGTCCCTGCTAAAACAATCTCAATCGTTACGTAGCTGGCTATGCGCCTCTTGAGATGGTTTGAGCAGAAACAAAAAATCTGCGCAATCTGGGTAGGTTATTTCTTGCCTGCTGCCTAACCAATTAAGAATGCTAATTGGTTTAATGGCGGCAGGATCATCATTTTTGCTAATTGCAAAATAACTAATGCGACTAAAGGTGATAGATCAATGCCCCCTAAATCAGGAATTATTTTACGACATAGACTTAACAAGGGTTCAGTTAATGCTTGTAAGATGGAACTGGCCGGGTTGTAGTTTCCTGGATCAAACCAGCTTAATATCGCTCTTGCAAAAATAGCAAAAACAAAGACATTCATAAGTAGCTCTAATAATTGATTACAAGACATAATCAACAATGCGGCTGGGCTAACCATCACGCCTTTTAACATTAAAATTGAAAAGTCGGATAACATTTGTAAAAGCAATGCAAACACCAGCGATGAGGTATCTATCTTTCCAACAGATGGAATGAATCGACGTAACATTTTTAATGGCGGGTGTGTTATTTTTACCAAAAATTGAGAAATGGGATTATAAAAATCAACTCGAGTCCATTGGAATAAAAAACGTAAAATGATCGCTAAGATATACAGTGATAAGACGGTATCAATTAAAAATATTACTGGATCAGTCATATAACTTGTTCCCATTATTTTTCTCCTAATTCTTTTGACATTTCAATAGAACGGTCACGTGCAGCATGTAATGCTTTAGAAACTAACAAAGAAAAGCCATTTTCTTCAAATGATTCAATTGCTGCTTGTGTTGTTCCTCCGGGAGAGGTTACTTTTCTGCGCAATTCTTCCGGCGACTCATCTGCTTCTAACGCTATTTTTGCAGCACCTAATGCAGTCTGTTGTACCAATAACCGCGCAGTGTGTTCATCAAGCCCTAGCTCCAATGCTGTTTTTTCCATTGCTTCCATCAATAAAAAGTAATAGGCGGGACCACTCCCTGAAATAGCAGTAACGGCATCCAGCTCACTTTCATGAGCAACCCACAAAGCAATGCCCACAGAACGTAGGATATTTTCTGCCAAATCTTGCTGCTCACTAGTCACGCTGGCATTTGCATGCAGAGCCGTCGCACCTGACTGTACTAGTGCGGGTGTATTAGGCATACAGCGCACAATAGCGACCTTGCCACCCAGCCATTGAGATAGACTCTGTTGAGAAATTCCGGCAGCAATAGAAACAACCAGTACATTTTTGTTTTTTAAAGACACCGCTATTTGTTCAGCAACACCTCGTAATATCTGGGGCTTAACAGCCAAAACAACGACATCAACTTCATTAATTAATTCATTATTATTAACCGTACAATTAACCTTCAAGAGAGAGGCTAAAGAATCTAGAGTTTCTTCATTTGTATCTGACACCCATAAGTGTTCTGCTAAATGGCCACTGGCTATGAGTCCTTTAATTAAACTCGATGCCATATTACCGCCACCGATAAAACCAATTTTTTTTGTATTCATTGAACGCTATGTTACTTAAATTTAATTATCCCCATTTTACTGTGTATTTAACTTTAGGGCACCTCTATTAATTCATGATTGGCATCTACACGCTTAAAAAATTCGATAACGTCGTTGCCTACATGGAAGTAGGTAAGGGGCGTGAGCAGGAGCGGAAGCTTTGAAAATCTTGTTAATAGCCTGCTATTAACTGCGATCTTCGCCTTGTTCTCAAACATTTTAAACGTATATCTGCTCAACCAGAATTAATAGAGGTGCCCTCTAAGGTAAATTTATGCGTCACTTTTTGAAAATATGCTAGATTTAGCAAATATTAAAAAATAAATATTTAAATGAAAAGAATCGTTCTAATTGATAGTAACCAAACCGATTTAACACTGCTCTGGCATTTAGTAAGGAGAATTAAAGGCTATGAGGCTGCCAACTTTACCAACCCTAAAGATGCTCTGGAGTGGTGTTTAGAAAACGAAACTGAATTAATTATTGTTAATTACATGATGCCTGAAATGGATGGTATCGCGTTCATCACTCAACTTCGTCAATCACCACAAAATATATCAGTACCTGTTCTTATGGAAATAAGTCCTGAATATACTGATGTTAGGCAAAAAGCATTCGAACTTGGCGTTACCGATTTTATTAACAAACCGATTGATAAAACAGAATTCATGGTTCGCGTCCAAAATACGCTGGTTTTAAGCAGTAACCAAAAGAAATTGACTAATCAAACAGCCTGGCTTAAAGACGAAGTGCTTAAGGCGACTGAGGAAATTAGAAACCGGGAACAGGAAGTGATATTTCGCTTAACCAAAGCCGCTGAATACAGAGACCCTGAAACGGGCGGGCATATTAAGCGAATGGCACATTATTCCCGCCATATTGCGATGCAATTAGGTCTGTCAGCAGAGGAACAAAACTTGCTGCTTGAAGCGGCACCCATGCATGATATTGGAAAAGTCGGTATTCCTGATTCCATCCTGTTAAAGCCAGGAAAATTAGATCATTCAGAATTTGAAATCATGAAAGAGCATGCTCAATTTGGTTTTGATATATTGGATGGTAGCGAATCAAAGCTGATGCAGTTAGGTGCTGAAATTGCATTGTCTCACCACGAAAAATACGATGGATCCGGTTATCCTTATGGCCTAAAAGATGAAGAAATTTCTATTTATGGTCGTATCGTTTCTGTAGCCGATGTTTTTGATGCGCTCACCAGTGAACGACCCTATAAAAAGGCGTGGTCAGTTGACGATGCGATTGGCTTTCTTCGAGAAAACTCTGGTACACAATTTGATCGTAGCTGTGTTTATGCTTTCTTAATGGATATGGATGAGGTTTTAAGAATTAAACAGAGATTTACTGATAATGATTGATACGATTTATATCGAAGAAAATATCCGCGAACACCCTAGAGCACTTTCTATCTGTGATAGGTTCCCTAAAGCCAGACAAATTATTTGTGAGCGATACGGAGAGGTCTTTAACCCTAAAGCGCAAAATTTTCGCCTTCAAAAACAAAGCCCCGCTTTGATACTGGCTGAAAAGTATAAAAACTTTGCAATGCCGGCTCCTCCGGGATATGGCATAGGTGCAAAACACAATTACTACTTTTCACATATGTTGAATTGTTTATACGATTGTCGCTATTGTTTTTTACAGGGCATGTATCAATCTGCTAATTATGTGCTTTTTGTTAATTTCGAGGATTATCAACAGCAAATTAAACAAATATGTCAGGATGCAGGAAGTGAGCCGGTGCACTTTTTCTCAGGTTATGACTGTGATAGTTTGGCTTTAGAGCCTGTCACTCATTTTGCAGAAAACTTCCTGCCTTTTTTTGCTGAGATTCCTAATGCCTGGGTGGAATTAAGAACTAAAAGCACTCAAATTCGTAGTCTGCTAAATAGAACACCTTTTGAGCGGTGCATAGTTGCTTTCAGTTTATCACCGGATGAGATAGCCACTAAAGTGGAAGACAAAGCACCGTCTCTACAGCGTCGCTTGGATGCTTTATGTAAGCTACAGGATCGTGGCTGGCCTATAGGACTGCGATTTGACCCTTTGATTTTTCAAACCGGTTATCAACAGCAATATAAAGATTTATTTGAACAAGTTTTTAGCAGAATTGAGCCAGAATTACTACATTCAGTCAGCCTGGGCGTGTTTCGTTTACCAGAAAAGTACTTTAAGAAAATACATAAGCTTTATCCTGATGAGAAATTATTTGCCAGCCCATTAGAGAACAGCCAAAAAATGGTTTCTTATAAGTCGGCGTTAGAACAAGAAATGTTAACTTATTGTACAGAGCTGTTATTAGACTATATTCCACACTCAAAATTTTTCCCATGCACACTGTAAAGAGAGTAATACTGGTTACGGGGGCTAGTTCGGGTATCGGTCGAGCTGTCGCTAAAAAACTATTAGCCCAAGGCCATCGCGTTATTGGTACTTCACGTGATTGCGGACAATTTAAAAATCAGCATAGTAATTTTTTCCCATTCGAAATGGATTTTTCACAGCTAGATCAAATTCCGGATAAATTAAAGCAGCTGCAAAAATCTCACCCATCTTTAGATGGCATTATATTTTCCGCGGGTTATGGGCAGTTTGGTTCATTAGAACAGTTTTCTTTTTCACAGATTGAGCAGTTAATGACGGTTAACTTTACTAGCCAGGCGATTATTACGCGGGCTTTGATTCCAGAATTAAAAAGAAAACCTCAAAGCAATTTGATATATATTGGTTCTGAGGCCGCTTTAAAAGGGAGTAGAAAAGGGGCTGTTTATTGCGCCAGCAAATTTGCTTTACGCGGCTTTACTCAAGCACTACGCGAAGAGTGCGGTACGAGTAGTGTGCGCGTTTCCCTTATCAATCCGGGCATGGTAAAAACAGATTTTTTTGAATCACTGTCATTTCAACCGGGAAATGATAAAACACATAGTATCTTACCCGAAGATATTGCCGAAACGGTGAGTTTTATACTCAATTCGAATCATAATATAGTGATTGATGAAATCAACTTAACCCCGGCCAATAAAGTAATCCAGTTTAAATAATCATGTTTTCTAGAGCGCTCGTCTATTTTGCTTACTTCCTTAAAACATCGGATTACTACATCCAAACGAAAGGTTTTTTTTATAACCTACTAGAAAACCCCGAAAGCAAAATGAAATCATATTTTGATGTTTTTATGATTTGCTTAGTGATGCTCAGTGTTTTTTTTCTAGTTTACAACGTAGAACATGAACTGAGCGAAATAGGTGAGTTTTTTGAACAGGGTGTGGTTTTTGTATTTATTAGCGAATATTTATTAAGAGCATGGTTATATTCAAATTCTCACCGCATTATTATTCATGAATATGAAAAAGCAGAATATTTAAATGCGAAATTCAATTTATTTAATACCTTAAAAATAGTTATTGCGAAAAAGTTGGAGTATATGGTCTCCCTTTTTGCCATTATTGATTTACTGGCCATACTTCCAAGTTACCGGCCTTTAAGAATCTTACGTATCTTACTTATTTTTCGCTTATTTAAACTGTTTCGCTATTCCAATAGTATCAAGGTTTTTGCTGATGTATTATCCAGCAAACGCTTCGAACTGATTACCCTAGCTATTTTTATGGGGTTTTTAGTCTTTATTTCCAGTATTGCTATATATTTATTTGAAAACAACTCCAGCGGCGGTAATATTGAGGATTTATATGATGCGTTTTACTGGTCGATTGTCACTATATCTACCGTAGGTTATGGCGATATTACGCCGCAAACCATTGGAGGACGGCTTGTTACGGTGACGCTTATTTTAACGGGGCTTGGGGTGCTGTCATTTTTTACCTCAATCATTGTTGCTGCGTTTAATGACAAGATGCACGTGTTGCGAGAAAACAGAACTTATGCCGAATTAAGTCGCTATAAAAGCTTTATCATCATTTGTGGTTTTGGGCGTGTAGGTCAGGAAATTGCCAGGCAATTTGAGACCGATAAACAGCCCTTTATTGTTATTGATAGAAGCGAACATAATATTTTTCTTGCAAAACAAAAACATTATTTATCCATACAAGATGATGCCAGTAATAATGCTGTTTTGCTTAATGCAGGTATTAACAGGGGGGCAACCGCTGTTTTATGTACCACAGGTAACGACGTTACCAATGTCTATGTCACACTGACCAGTCGTCACTTAAATCCTGCTATACAGATCATCTCCAGAGCCAACCGGCAAGACAATGTGAATAAGTTGTATCAGGCTGGCGCAAATAGTGTTATTCAGCCTTTTGAAATTGCTGGATTACTAGCTGCTGAGTATGTAGGGCAGCCGGTTGCTTTTGAAGCTATTTTGGGGATTCTGCAAGAACAGAAGCAAATTCAAATGGAAACAGTTGTAGTACAAGCGGATTCGTTGCTGACAAGAATGAAAATTGGTGATATTGGTTTTAAAGAACGAAAGCTTACTTTGGTTGGTGTTATTAGTTCTAATAAAATGCACCAAAAACATCATAATCGCTATAGAGTTAAAAACCAGCATTTCTATTTTAACCCGACTAATCACTTTGAATTGCAAGCCCAAGATATTCTTGTTGTTTTAGGTAGAGAATATTCTATCGAGCATTTTCAGGATCAAATTGAAAAAAGCAGGTTATTAGGGGGCAAAAAATGAAAAACATCGTTGTTTTTGGATACAACCGGATATCCTTTGAAGCCATTTCTCATCTTGACCAGTCAACGCATGATATTCTCATTGTTGAAACTGATTTGTCTCAAGCAGCACTTGCAGAAGATAAAGGCTTTAATATCACTTCAATTGATTTTCGTAGTGATGAAGCGCTTAAATCCATTGGTATCGGTAGTCATATTGATATTATGTTTTGTTTTTTACCAGAAGATTCCCAAAATGTTTTTTTAACGATATCCGCACGTGCCATTGCTCCCTCCCTAGATATTATTGCAATCGTTGAAGACCCGCAATCAGCTGAAAAATTAATTGCAGCTGGGGCCAATAAAATTATCGATCCTTATCAAATTTGCGGTCAGAAAATTTACGAGTTAATCAAAAAGCCGGACATTACTAATATTATTGACCACACTGTTTTTGGACGTCATGATTTGCATGTGGCGGAAGTTGTTATTCCTGAAAACAGTTATTTAGAAGATACTTACACCAGTGGATTAACCCTTTCTGACGACCATAATTTAGTATTAATTGGCGTTGTTGATAAAGAACTGGATGATGATTTGCATTTTGCCATAGGAGAGAAAGACCACAAACTGGATGCAGGGGATATAATGGTGGTTCTGGGCCCGTCACGGGAAATTAAAGCATTTAAAAAAGAAGTCGCACATGTTTCAACTGATAAAATTTAACCCTAGAATCTGGTTTTTTCTTGGCTTTGCTGCTTGTGTTTTTATGCTAGCTACTGGCGCATACTTTCAATTTGTAGAAGAGCTGGAGCCATGTCCTTTATGTATTTCACAGCGCATTGCGATTTTAGTAACAGGTATTGTTTTTCTAATTGCTGCGATTCATAACCCAAAGGCTTGCGGATTAAAAGCTTACTCAATATTAGGGGCTATCACAGCACTTTTTGGGGCATGTATATCCATTCGTCATATCTGGATACAAAACCTGCCTCCAGACGAGGTGCCTGAATGTGGTCCAGGCTTAGAGTATATTTTTGAAAACTTTCCTTTAATAGAGACCATAAAGCTCATGCTTAATGGTACAGGCGAATGTGCTGATATATTATGGACATTTTTAGGTATCAGTATTCCTGGCTGGACTTTAGTTGCTTTTGTTGGGCTGGCTCTACTCAGTATCCTTCAGCAATGGAATGGTCAAGATTGATTGTTTTATCATTGTAGAAATAAGGTATACCTTGTCTACGTGTTTATCAATACAAATAGGTTTTCAATGAAAAAGCTTTTACTCTCTAGTTTATTGTTCTTTTCAGTCTCAATGGTTAATGCTGATAGCAATGTTGCATTAAAGCAAGTTATTGATAGTGAACATCGTTCAGATCAAAATAAAAAACGGGATATATATAGACACCCTTTAGAAACACTCGATTTTTTTGAAGTTGATCCCAATATGAGTGTTATCGAAATATGGCCAGGAGGGAAGGCTTGGTATACAGAAATTTTGGCACCATATCTGAAAGACAACGGAATCCTGTATGCCGCTCACTTTTCTGCTGATGCCAAGGTTCCATATTTTGCAAAAAATCGCCAACAATTTAACGACAAGGTTTCTGCTCAGCCTGAATATTATGGCAATATTAATGTGACGGTATTACAGCCACCTCACTCATTAGAAATTGCACCGAAGGCCTCAGTCGATAGAGTGCTTACATTTCGTAATGTCCATAACTGGATGAAAAATGGACAGGTTAATGCGGTGTTTAATGCTATGTATAAGGCTTTAAAACCGGGTGGCATTTTAGGTGTTGTTGAGCACCGAGCAATAGCCAGTTCAGAGCAAGACCCTAAAGCGTTATCTGGTTATGTCACTGAGGCTTATGTGATTGCTTTAGCAAAAAAAGCAGGGTTTAAATTACTTGATAAATCTGAAATCAATGCTAACCCTAAAGATACAACTGATTACGTAAAAGGTGTGTGGACATTACCGCCTTCATTACGGCTAAAGGGACAGGAGAAAGAAAAGTATTTGGCCATTGGTGAAAGCGATAGAATGACGCTTAAGTTCATAAAAAAATAAAAACTTTCTCGGTTATATAGCGTCTCAAAAGTGTGTCGTATGACACACTTTATACACATGGTGTCATTATTAACGGACGTCTCAGGTGATATTTTCAAGTTTTCCTTGGTGTATTTATAAGCTATTGATAAATATGCAGTAATAAATTCGGCTTAAATGTGTGCAAATTAATATCTACCCAACAATACTAGGCATTAGAGCGGTTTTTTACAGACTAATCCACAGAGTTATCCACAGTTTCTGTGGGTAACTTTTTTTCTTTAATAACACATAGACTTAGCTGTTATTTATAAAACCCTAATCATCAGTAGTGGCTAACTATTCTCACAATGCAAATTCTTAAAGTAGCCATTCCCGTTCCTTTAAACCGGCTATTTGATTATTTAGCGCCGGATGATAGTCCAATTATTTCTGTTGGTACTCGTGTATTGGTACCTTTTGGTAAGTCTCAAAAAGTTGGTTTCGTTATTGAAAGCAGTGAGAGCACCGAATTAAATATTGATCGGTTAAAACCTGTCGTCTCTATTTTAGATGCATCAGCCTTACTTAATGAAAAAGATATTGAATTACTTAAATGGGCAAGTCGTTATTATCACTACCCCTTAGGTGAGGTTTTTAGTGCGGCATTTCCTGCCTCGTTAAGAAAAGGCAAAGAAGCGGTTCTAGCACAGGAAAAAACCTATAAGCTCTCTGATAAAGGCCTTTGTTTAAAGGCGGATCAATTAAAGAAAACGCCAAAACAACGACAAGTTTTCGAATTATTCCAAGCGTCACCCCAAGGCCTAAGCAATTCTGATCTTAATCAGCTGGCAAAAAACTGGCGGCCTACGATTAAAACGCTGATAGAAAAAGACTTGCTCATCTCCGAGCTAAAGACAAAAACTGCGGTAAAAAATATTGCTCATACCGAGCCTGCATTAATTGCCAACGAACAGCAGCAACAAGCTATTGAATTATTAGTTTCAGAACTTGAGCATTTTTCAGTTTCGCTATTGGAGGGCGTTACCGGTAGTGGAAAAACGGAAGTCTATATGCAAGTTATTCAACAGGTGCTTAACCGCGGTCAGCAGGTTCTGGTTTTACTCCCTGAAATAACATTGACACCGCAATTAGAAAACCGTTTTAAACAACGATTTTCTGTGCCCTTGTCTATTTCCCATTCTAAATTAACTGAGGGGCAGCGGCACAGTGCCTGGTTGGAAATGCAGCAAGGTCACAGCTCGATTCTCTTGGGAACACGCTCAGCACTTTTTACGCCTTTAACAAAGCCAGGGTTGATTATTTTAGACGAAGAGCATGATTCATCGTTTAAGCAGCAGGAAGGCTTTCGTTTTTCAGCAAGAGATCTAGCTATTGTTCGGGCAAAACTATTAAATGTGCCCATAATTTTAGGTACGGCGACGCCCTCTTTAGAGAGTTTATATAATGTTGAAAAAAAGCGCTATCAGTTAATTAAGCTCACCGAGAGAGCCGGTGTTGCTATCAAGCCAAAATTCTTTTTATTGGATATTCGCAATAGAGTGCTTAAGGATGGCTTATCTGAACCTTTGATTGAACAAATTAATAAAACCTTAGCCAAAAAGGAACAGGTCCTTTTGTTTTTAAATCGGCGTGGTTTTGCGCCCGTGCAAATTTGTCACTCCTGCTCTTGGGTTGCTCGCTGTCATCGTTGTGATACCAGTTTAGTGATACATTTTGATGATAAGGTTTTACGCTGTCATCACTGTGGTTACCAGCAACGTTTAATGCAGCAATGCCCTGCATGTAAAACAGGTGAACTTAAGCCTTTGGGCTTGGGTACTGAGAGGGTTGAAAAAAGTCTTCTTCAGTTATTTCCCAATCATAAAGCCGTCCGCCTTGACAGAGACTCTACTCAGCGAAAAGGTGCGTTGGAAAATCACCTTGAGCAAATCAATCAAGGAAAAGTCGATATTATTTTAGGTACACAGATGTTGGCTAAAGGCCATCATTTTCCAAATGTGACTTTGGTTGCCATTTTAGATGTAGACAGTGGTTTGTTTAGTATCGATTTTCATGCCACTGAAAAACTGGCTCAATTAATTATTCAAGTGGCGGGTCGAGCGGGACGAGCTGAAAAGCCAGGGAAGGTAATTCTACAAACGCGACAACCAGAACATCCTTTATTAACCGTCCTGCTTAAAGAAGGCTATAACAAATTTGCTAAAACAGCACTGCTAGAAAGACAACAAGCTGAATTGCCCCCTTTCAGTGCTCAAGCGCTATTTAGAGTCTATGCAAGCAACTCTGACGATCCACAAGCTTTTTTAAATACCGTGTGCGCTCTAATTCAGCCACTTAATAACTTAAATACACTGGTATTAGGTCCGGTTTCTGCACCTATGGCAAAGCGTGCAGGAAATTACCATTTCCAGCTGTTATTGCAAAACAATCAGCGCTTAAAGTTACAGGCACTTTTAGACCAACTGATTCCTTTGCTATATAACACTAAAGAAAGTAAGAAGGTCAGATGGTCGGTTGATATTGACCCTGTTGATTTATACTAGGAGCAAACGCTCCACTGTGATGAGAGACTCCGATTGAATAGGTAAATAATAACCTAGTGTTTAAGTCGGGATATGATGATATATTATAGAAAATAAAGAAGCGCGCTAATATTCAGTACAAAAAGCAATTTTCACACAAAGGCACAGAGACGCAAAGGAAAGGCTCTTCTTTGTGCCCCTGTGCCTTTGTGTGAAATAGTAAAGTGCCTTCGGTACTTGTTAGGAGCAAGCGCCCCGAAAACGGCACGCTACCTATCTACAAAATCGACCGATAGAAAACCGCATCCGAGGCTGTGTAACGTATAATTACAAGCTAGCAATTTTTAGGCTCTTTTCCCCTTCACTTGTCAGGATTTAAACATGATCAAACTAGTCCATTTAATATTTATTTTTAGCTCTTTAATCAGTTTTGTTTCGCGTATTGGACTATCCGTTTTTAAACCAGCCCTATTGCAAAATAAAATAGTCAAAATCGCTCCACATGTTATTGATACGTTTTTGCTTTTAAGTGGTATTACACTTGTTATTCAAGGTAATTGGTTAGATGCTGAGTCTGGCTGGATTTTATCAAAGATTATTTTGTTATTTGCTTATGTTGGTTTTGGTGTTATGGCTATGCGTATGAAGGATTCAAAACGCTGGATTGCCTTTGCTGCAGCCATTATTTGTTTTGTTTCTATTTTTATTATTGCGATAACAAAAAATGGCTTTATCTGAAGATGTGAAGCCGTACGGCTTACATCTTAAAGTTTCTCCCGTTAAAATTTAGGCAAAAAAAAGCCCCACTAAAAAGTGAGGCTTTTCTTAATAAATAGTTTGGCTATTTATTATTGAGCTTGGACTTGGGCCGCTTGTAGACCTTTTGGACCATTCTCAACTTCATATACAACAGTTTGGCCTTCAGCCAATGTTTTAAAACCGTCGCCAGAGATTGCTCTAAAGTGAACAAATACATCTTCACCGCCGTCTTCTGGAGAGATGAAGCCAAAACCTTTAGATTCGTTGAACCATTTAACTGTACCAGTTGCCATTTTTGAAATCCTCAAAATATATAAAAAATAAAAAGCGTGCAGATGACATGATTAGGAATTCATAGATGAGCCAATTACAGGATGTTCTTATAAAACCAGCTTGAGCCAATGCAAGCAGAAATATTATAACCCACTAGAGAAAAATTGCTCATTTTTTTCTTTATTTTTTACATGGCACAGCACATAAAGGATAGAGAGCATTATTAAGGTCATTGCCATATGATTGAAAAATCTATGCTTATCTAACATTCTAAGTCGATGGGGCAGAAAAAAATGGGTCTGTTTTGAAGGCTATAAATACACCTCTAATGCATTTACATCTGACTCAAGTTTTTTTAACACACCTTTTGCGTTACTAAAACCTTCTGTATTCATGCTGAGCCAATGATCAGTAGAAAGTACCTGCCATTGCTGTAATAAAGATTTTAATTTAATTTCTCCACTAACCGTAAAATGCCACTGTTGAACAATTTCATCAAAGTCATTGAGCTCAGTAGAACAAACAGATGCTTTGAGAGCAGTAAGGTCGTGAATAATAGTAACTATTCCAGTCAGCTGGTTCGTCATCCAGTCGTTAACTATTTTAGAACTTATTTTTTCAATTGAAGACTGCTCATTATCAGACACAACTTTAAGGCAGTGAATTAACTCACAGCTACTAAAGCGAATTGCCATTTCATAAAATGCAGCAGCCTCCATATCAATTAAACAGTCAGAATTATAGCGACTACAAGGTTTAGACATGGTTTTGATTTCTTTTGCCTCGGGCCAGCCATTTTTTAACATTTGTGGATAAAAAGTCTTTCCAGAATCAGAATCTACAACCTTTGCAGCCATATGCAAAGTACCCAAGGCTTGGTTTTTATGTCCTGCAATACCGATATTAACCAGCACAGGCATTTGGAGGTGTGGATATAAAGCCATGGCATAAGCCACACCTCCAGCCATAGCAACCTTTCCCACGCCTGTTATGGTTAAAATAGTTTTATTATCGCTATAGATGGTGAAAGCGTTATTATTGGTATTCTTTTTTAAACCAAGATGATAAATCAATGCTTTAGCTTCACACTCAAGTGCTGCAAAAATAAATACCTTAGGGCTTGCTGGATTCTTCATATCTTTGAAAACTGATCAATAATAGATTGGTAATAGTCAGCACTTTCTGCTTTTTCTCGTTTTAGCGCACCATTTTTAAAAACCTTGCACTTTTTTAGTAGCATTACGATCGCTTTTGCTTCGTTTTCATTTGATAAAGTCCCCCCGGCTAGAATTTTTTGTAGTGCTGTAATTCTATAGCGATCCATTCCCCAGTGTTTTTTTGATAACTGGTCTTCATGGCCGCCGTATTTTTTTATTTGTGGCTCCTCTATATACAAAACAGGATACTTAGCCGTTATTCTTAACCACAAATCATAATCTTCACAGGCTGGTAAATTACTATCAAAATCACCTAATTCATTAAATAGCGAATGATGAATCATAATGGATGACGGGGACATGGCACATAATGGCAAGCATTGTGGAAAAATCCAGCCTCCTTGCTTCTTATGTTTTTTCATTTGATTAACTCTCACTCCATCTCGAATCCACAATTCTTCTGTGTGACATATTTTATATTCTGGATTGGCATTTAAGAGTGAAATTTGTTTTTCAAGTTTCTCGGGTAGCCATTCGTCATCAGAATCCAAGAAGGCAATCCATTCTCCAGAGGATTTGTTTATTCCCATATTTCTGGCGGCGCTAACGCCCTTATTGGACTGGGAATAACAATTTACTTGTGGGAAACAGTCGGCAATCATTGCCGTTGTTTTATCTGTTGAGCCGTCATCAATAACAATGACTTCATGATTAACATAAGACTGCTGATAAACTGAATTTAGTGCTCTTTTTAATAATGAGCATCGGTTATATGTTGGAATAATTATAGAAATTTTACTCACAAAATGCCTTATATTTTAAATATTTGTTGAATTGTTTTAATAAATGACATAAATTTAACAGACTAACTTTAAAAAGGAGTTGTTTATGTCGGCTGTTATGCAATTAAACCCAGAAAGACGCCAGAACAACCAAACTCTGGTTTCTGAATTACAAGATGAAAGACGCCAAGTCTGGTCACTATACTGCAAAGTGGCAGAACAAAAGCCATTTTCATGCTCGTCTAAAACACAGTCTTTATTGACCCAGTTTTCTCAACTATTGATTGATTATGTTTCATTAGGACATTTTGGTGTTTATGAACGATTGTTATCAGGGACAGAGCGTCGAGAATCGGTATTATCAGAAGCAAGAAGAATTTACCCGGACTTCTCAAAAACCACAGAAGCCGTCATTTCTTTTAATGATAAATATGATGATAGTAAAAAGAAACTTTCGGTAGACAAGCTGGAGTCAGACTTATCTGTCTTAGGCGAAAACCTGGCAAAAAGAATCGAGATTGAAGACAGCCTTTGCCAGCTTGTTACTAGTTAAGGCTTTGGATAATGGAGCGGACAGCGTCCGCCCCTAAAATCTCTTCTAGCTTTCTTCCGTGCTAATTGAAGTCCCCGTTTCGGAGTTATTAGAGTCTTCAATAAATCTTTGTTTTAAACGCTTGAATGCTGACCATAAGGTTTTATCCATCACGACTTCATTCCCTATTGAAACAATCACCCGTGTTAGCTCTGGGATTTTTGTTTTAGTAGAAACCATATAGATAGGTTGTACATAAAGCATTGAGTTTTTCATGGGTAGAATAATCATGCGGCCCCTGCTAACTCTTGATCCGTGTTGATCCCAGAGGGTAAATTGTTCTGAAATTTCTGGATTTTGATCAATTAATGCAGCAACCTGTGCAGGCCCGTTGACTTGAATATCCTTATGGAACTTATAAACGGTAATTCCGGGCTTATAAGCATCGTTACAAGTGTCATTATCTGCTGTACTTGCAATACCCACCATGCTTAAGTTATCTCGTTTCACAGGCGTCATTGGATTTATCATCACAAATTCCTCCCTGTCATCACAGTTACCAAAATCCATAGTAATGTAATAAGGCAAAACTAATTTGCCATCAACGCTGGCAAACTGCCATGTTTCAGCTTGTTCGTAAAACAACTCTGGTTTTTGTTGATGGTACTTTGCATAGACCTTCATTTGTAAATAATACAAATCTCTTGGGTACCTTAAATGTTTCTGTAACACTTTAGGCATTTTATCCAATGCTTTAAATATGCCAGGGTACGCTCTACTGTATGCATTAATAATAGGATCTGAAGGGTCTGAAATATAATAGCTTGTTAAGCCGTTATAAGCATCTACAATGACTTTTACTGAATTGCGGATATAGTTAAACTTATGTTTCCCATCAAGAAAATCATCAGCTGCCGGTTTAGATACGGGATAATAATTTGATAAGGTATAGGCATCCTGAACCCAATAAAAACGATCTTTATCAATAACCAGGTAAGGGTCTTTATCCAAGTGCAAAAAAGGCGTTAAGGTCGTAATTCTATCAACGATATTTCTACGCATTAACACACGACTTTGCTGTGAAATATTTTGAGAAAAGAAAATCTTTTCATCCTTAAAATAAAAGGCAAACAATGCTTTTCTAAAATAAGAAGGGATGGGGATTCCTGTTGTACCTTTAAACGCACTACTTAAACTGGGGTCATCTGTTGAAAGCTCCATCACGTCTAATTTATTAGGAACGATTGCATACTTATGTTTTTCTTGCCCATAATAGATATCAGCATGCGCTACATCAAAACCGTAATCGGAAAACATATTTAAATCACGTAAATACCATTTTATTGGTTTGGCTGCATCTTGGGCCGCTGGCGTAACGACAGCACCGTAACCATGGGTGTAGCGTAAATGCGTGTTTTCCCAGTTTTGAGCCTCAATAGGAAGTTTTTTAATATTCATTTCCCTTGCTGCTAAATTTACTTGCTGATAATGATCGTTAATAAAATACCTGTCTTCATCGACTTCTACAAATTGATAATAGGGTCTTATTCCTTGCAGCTGTTTATAGCCATCTGTTAAAAACTCTCTATCCCATACGGGGATGTTTTCAAAATGCTTATTACTACTCCAAGCTTCAATATCTTTGCTCGGATCTAGTTCAATTGAAAAATCCACTGTTTTTATTTTATTAAAATCATAAGCATCAAGCGTTGCTTCGATATTGTTTTTCATAAACTGCCCTTCGGTACTAACAGGGCTGGGCTTTACAATAAAAGTATCAATTAGGTCAGGAATAGTTTGTACTTTTTGTAGGCCTAAAATCGCTAAAAATGCGACAACGGAAATATAAAAAGGTGTTTTAACACGATGTTGTTCCGAAAAAATGAAAATAATAGCGGTAATAGCCGTCGCAATAAATGTACCGATGGATAGCCAAATCAACGGTAATTGATAACGAATTTCTACAAAACCAGGACCAAAAAATACCGGTTCATGGCTATTGGTATATAGCAATGAAAATCGATCAAGTAAAAATCCCCACGCTACAAAAAGCACCACAAAAACAATCAATATTGTTAAATGAATTTTTGCGCCCATGGGGAATTCGTGATTTTGATTAGGAACAAAGATATGTTCCAACCAATACAAACAGCTCACCATAAAAAACAACAACACCGCTGTAATCAAGAGCTCTTTTTGAATTAATATGTAAGTTGGGTATGAAAATAGATAAAAACTGACGTCATTACCATAAACAGGCTCTGTTACCCCGGCAGAACTGCCAAAGAAAAATAGAATGGCTGATTCCCACTGATTATAGAAAGGAATGGCAACCATTACCGCTAAAATAAGCGATAGCGGGGTATATACTTTTGCAGAACCTTCCATAAATACTTCGGAAAATCGCTGGAAACGTCTCCTTTTATCAGCATCTAACAAGATTTCATCCGGGGGATTTAAACCCAGGTAACGCGAAGCAATCCAAAAGTGAAAGTAAAAGATACCAAAGAAAAGTAAGGTAACACCACCGGAAAAAATAAAGCGATAAAGCAATCTCAACCAGTAATAGGCTTCCATTTCTAGAGATCTAAACCACCACAAGTCTACAAACAGGTCCAGAAAAACAAAATAGAATGTAACGTAGATAATAATGGCGATAGCAATGCTTGCAGCTGCCAAAGCGGGAAATAGTTTCCAGTTACGCATAAATTCCTCTTATTTTCGAATACTTCTGTAATGGGTTCATAAAGCAACTTGCAATTAATACTTTTAACATTAAGGAGCGACAATTCAATAATACCCAAGTCTGACTTGTCTTTTGACTCCACAGACGTGCTAGAAAAACAGTTGCGTAGCCTGCTATGCGCTTGTTTTCCTAGCACGTCTGTGAAGCCAAAATCCTGCGCCATACTTTCGGGTATTATTAAATTCTCGCTCCTAAGGTTTATTTTACACTCAACTTTTATTTGTTGCTTTATATCCTTTAGGTCTAATAGCTATGCGCGCCTTAATCAATGTACATAAAGAGCCATCAGCTTGATAAAAGCCATATTCAAACTCAGGCGTACTTCGCCCTTTTTGTTGTAGATCCAGGCGAATCATCTGCTCTTGCGCTGCTGACATTTCAAACCTTAGTTCTAAGTCTGTTAACCCCTCATGTTTAAAATCAACAGACAAGGAGCGTGTCCAGACTGAATAGCCAGGGAATACTTTAATGCATGACATGGCAGCAATTGGGTCTGCTAAGCAGGCTTGAAATCCACCAAACATACTGCCACCTGTATTTGTGGCAACCCAACTCTGTGGCAATAATATTCTAACTTTTCGCCAGCACGGCGATAGCTCCCGCACTTTCGGCCTTAATAGCCAGAATGCGGGATACCACTCAATACGCTGTTTGTCACTTAAGCAGCGAGCATTCCAAATGAATCGTCTTAAATTCAAAGCAAGCTCTTGCTGGCAACCTCATAAACATCTTTAGAAATATTTGGCGAATTAATAATCTTTTCTAAAGCAATTTTCATTAAAGACTGTCTGGTTACATCAAAACGTTTCCATTGAGTCAATGCTGACACCATTCTAGCGGCAACTTGTGGGTTAATTGTATTTAATGCAATGACCTGTTCAGCCAAAAATTGATAGCCCTGACCATTGAGTGCATGGAAATGTAATTGATTTGCTTGTGTAAACGCACCAATGAGTGAGCGTACTCTATTAGGAGTGGTTAATTCAAACGCAGAATGGTTTATTAATGACTGAACAACAGAAAACGTATCATCTGCTGTACTACAGGCTTGTAGCGTAAACCATTTATCAATAACTAATGCTTCTTTCTGCCACTGTTGGTAAAAGCTTTCTAAACAATTCCGTTTTTCAGGATTTTGGCTATCTGTAATGACCGCTAAAGCAGCCATTTGATCCGTCATATTGCCAGCTGTTTGAAATTGTTTTTCAGCTAATTGATAACTTTGTTGTTCCTCTAAAGTGCCTAAATAACTTAAACAACTGTTTTTAATGCGTCTACGCCCAATTGCACCGGCATCAAACTGCCCTGATTCATCTTTATGATATCGTTGATATAAAGACAAAAACTGCGCTTGCAATTGCTCAGCCAAAGCCCCCTTAACAAACTCTCTGGCTTGATGAATGGCATCAACATCAATCACGTCCATTTGCCCAGCCAAATAATTCTCTGCAGGCAAACTTAATAATAAAGAAAAATAAGATAAATCTTGCCACTCATTTTCTAGCAGGCTTTGATATGCCCGCAGTAAAATGGGATTTAATTGCAATAGTTTGCCTTGCTGGATATCATCCACTAAGCCAAGAATGACTTGGCTACTCATTTTTTGCCCAGCTTCCCAGCGATTAAAGGTATCACTATCATGGCTTAATAAGAATGCCAATTGCTCAAGACTTTGTTGCTGCTTTAAAATGATGGGCGCGGAAAATCCACGTAACAATGAAACGGTTGGTTGTTCATCTAATTGTTTAAAAACAAAGCTTTGTTGCTGTTGAGTTAATTCAATAATGAGTTCGTCTTTGGCTTCAGAATCATTGTGGAAAATTTTAGCAACCGCTCCATCAGCCTTTAGTAAACCTAACTTAACAGGGATGTGTAATGGTTCTTTTGCAGATTGCCCCGCTAAGGCCTGGCAGTTTTGTTTAAGGGTTAGTGTTAAGGTTTTATCTTCTGAATTGTAGATTTCCTCCGCCTCAACAAGTGGTGTGCCTGCTTGTGAATACCAGCGTCTAAATAAATTCAAATCAACATCATTAGCACTTTCCATGGCACACACAAAGTCTTCACAGGTTACCGCTTGGCCATCATGGCGCTGAAAGTATAAGTCACTTCCTTTTCTAAATCCCTCTTCACCTAACAATGTATGGATCATGCGTACTACTTCTGAACCTTTTTCATAAACGGTTAAGGTGTAAAAGTTATTAATTTCAATATACGCTTCTGGACGAATAGGGTGAGATAAAGGGCCTGCATCTTCTGCAAACTGTCGAGTTCTCAATAATTTAACATCTTCAATTCGCTTAACCGCTTTGGAGGTTTGGTCTGCAGTAAATTCCTGGTCACGAAACACGGTAAAGCCTTCTTTTAAACTTAACTGAAACCAATCTCTACATGTAATTCTATTACCAGTCCAGTTATGAAAGTATTCGTGCCCAATCACGCCCTCTATATGCTCATAATCGCTATCCGTTGCAGTATCAGGTCTGGCCAGTACAAATTTAGTATTGAAAACATTAAGTCCCTTGTTTTCCATTGCTCCCATATTAAAATGACCTACGGCAACAATCATATATAAATCTAAATCATATTCACGCCCATACGTTTGCTCATCCCAACGCATAGCATTTTTAAGTGATTGCATGGCATGGTCGCACTTATCAATATCATGCGATTCAACAAAAATTTCCAGGCTAATTTCACGACCAGTCATGGTAGTAAAGCTATCAGAAATACAGTCCAGTTGTCCTGCAACTAAAGCAAATAAATAACAGGGTTTTTTAAAAGGGTCTTCCCAGGTAACCCAGTGACGGTTGTTTTTTAGTTCACCCTCAGCCACTTTATTGCCATTGGATAATAAAACAGGGTACTTATCCTTATCACCAACTAATGTGGTTTTAAATTGGCACATCACATCAGGACGATCTAAAAAATAGGTGATTTTCCTAAAGCCTTCCGCTTCACATTGCGTACATAGCATCGTGCTAGACAGGTACAAGCCTTCTAATGCTGTATTTGCTTTGGGGTTGATGGCATTTTCTATCGAAATGATAAATGCGCGATCTTGAGG
>ENA-OSET01001231-OSET01001231.1-sediment-metagenome-genome-assembly--contig:-NODE-1231-length-26895-cov-42.169177_pt1 | contig 26895 bp, 15 predicted proteins | sample MGYA00237882_ERZ534229 | MGnify/ENA primary metagenome ERZ534229 (study PRJEB26408, sample SAMN06266212) | sediment metagenome | isolation source: Hudson Canyon methane seep mesocosm | place... | reverse complement strand
GGTACTGACTACAACTTCAACATGGCTGATTCTTACGGCGATGGTTGGAATGGTGGTACGTTCTCTGTTTCTGCTGAATGTGGTGAAATAGCTGCTGGTGGATTAGAGACTGGTGAATCTGGACAAGTATCATTCAATGCATCATGTGAAGGTGGTAGTGATGATACACCTTGGGATGTAATTATTACAGGTTCAAACCACACAATCGTAGTTGACGGTGAAGCAATAATTGACTTAGATGGCATGCCAATTGAAATTGGTGACGCTTTAGGTGTATTCTTTACAGACGATAATGGAGTCTTACAATGTGCAGGTTATGTAACTTGGACTGGAAGTACAAACTCTATTGCTGCACAAGGAGATGATTCTACTACAGATGAGATTGACGGATTTGTTTCTGGAAGTGAGTTTGTATGGATTGTATGGGATGCGTCTGAGGGTGTTGAGCTTATGGCTACAGCAAATTATTCTGATGCTATGCCAAACCAAGAGTCTTTTGTAGTAAATGGTATTTCAGCACTAGCTGGTTTAGCTACCGCACCACCTATTTCGGAGCAATTAATTTCTATGCCAGAAGGATGGTCAATGTTCTCAACTTATATGTTAGCTACGGATATGGATATGCAAAATATGCTTTCCCCAATCGTAGATGATGTTGTAATTGCTAAGAATAATGAAGGTTTAGCTTATTTACCAGAGTGGGGCTTTAATGGTGTAGGTGACTTACAAGTAGGTCAAGGATACCAGATTAAGCTATTAGCTACAAATGAAATTACTGTAGTAGGTGAGTATATGTTACCAGAAGAGAATCCAATTGCATTAACTGCTGGTTGGAATATGATTGGTTATTTACGTCTTGAAGGCGCAGATGCAGCTTCGATATTAGCAGGCATTACTGCTACTGATAACTTAGTTATTGCTAAGGACTACAATGGTTCCGCTTATTTACCAGAATGGGATTTCAACGGAATCGGTGATATGCTTCCTGGTCAAGGTTACCAATTAAAAATTAACAATGATGACGTACTTCTATACAACTCTAATGATGAGTCTTACAGAATGTCTTCAACAGAAGTTACTTTGAACAATGTATCTCACTTCTCAAAAGTAGTTGCAACTGATAACAACATGACTGTTGTTATTGAGGACGCTGCTTGGGATGTTCTTCCAACAGAAGGATCAGAAGTTGCTGCTTTCGATGCCGCTGGTACATTGATTGGTTCTGCTATCTACTCTAGCCCAGTAACGGTTGTTACTGTATGGGGTGATGATGCTTTGACTTCTGCTAAAGAAGGTTCAATAGTATCTGAAGTAGTATCTTTCAAAGTATACACATTAGGTGATGTACGTGATTTTACTGTTACTGAATGGGCTGAAGGTTCTTCTGCATACCATGTAGATGCAATCAACGTAGCTTCTTCAATTGAGATTAATACTTTAGTTGCTGATGCAATCTCTAGCGATAGAGTATTGCTTAAGGTAATTAACGTATTAGGTCAAGAAGTACAATTAAACGACGAGTCGTTTAAAGGTGAAGTTTTATTCAACGTTTACGACGATGGATCAGTTGAGCAATTTGTTAAGTAATTAATACTCAATTTTATATAAAAAGGGCTCCAGAAATGGAGCCCTTTTTTTGTACACAATCAATGAGTTTTCTATCAAAGCAATGTCCTTATATAAGTTAATAATTAGTTAATTAAAGTAAATTACTTTTATAAAGTGTATCTTGTACGCAAATTAACATTTGAAAATCATGCATTAAAAAAGTTTGGTTTCAAAAATTGTTATTTGAGAGAAGAGTATAACATTAATTTGTCAGATCAATGATCAGAATTGGAATAAACGGATTTGGAAGAATAGGGAGGCTGGCATTAAGATCTGCGATCAACAATAGCTGTGTAGAAGTCGTTGCAATCAATGATTTGGTTGAAATTGAATATTTAGCTTATATGCTAAAATATGATTCCACACATGGTAGAATTTTTGATGAAATTGATATAGATGGCCAATATTTAGTAATAAACGGAAAAAAAATCCTTGTTACGAATGAGAAAGATCCAGCGAAACTCAATTGGGGGTCTGTAGATGTAGATTACGTTATTGAGTCCACAGGTTTTTTTCTGACTAAAGAATTAGCACAAGGACATCTTATTGCTGGAGCAAAGAATGTTATTATTTCAGCACCTGCAAAAGATGATACACCCATGTTTGTTTTTGGAGTAAATCACAAAGAATATACCACGGACATGAAAATTGTTTCAAATGCTTCTTGTACAACAAATTGTTTAGCACCTATTGCTAAAGTATTGAACGATAATTTTGGTATCGAAAGTGGTTTAATGACTACCGTTCATGCAGTAACTTCATCACAAAAAGCTATAGATGGTGTGTCTAGCAAAAATTGGAGAATGGGTAGAAGCGCATACAAAAGTATTATTCCTTCTTCTACAGGTGCCGCTAAAGCGGTTGCCAGAGTTATTCCGGAGCTTAAAGGAAAGCTTACAGGAATGGCTTTTAGAGTTCCGGTTTCTAATGTGTCAGTTGTTGATCTGTGCGTCAACTTAAAAAAGAAGACTACTTATGAACATGTTTGTTTAGCCATGAAAAATGCCTCAGAATCTGAAGAATTAAAAGGGGTTTTGAATTATACTGAAGATATGGTAGTTTCTTCAGATTTTATTTCAGATAAACATACTTCTATTTTTGATGCAAAGGCAGGATTGCAAATATCAGATACCTTTGTTAAAGTGATTAGTTGGTACGATAATGAATGGGGATATTCAAACAAAATTATTGATATGATCACTTACATGAGTGATACTTCAAATAAGTAGTAAAGTCCTCAACCATATAAAACTAATCATAGAATTTAATCGAATACATCAGCTATTTGAACTATTCTGTTTTTCCGATGAAATAAGGGTCTTTTATCCCTTCTTTGAAAGCTTTTAAAGCTTCATCACTGGAATTAACGCGCCAGTCCAATTCTTTATTGATATGAAACCAAACAAACAGTTTGATTTTAGAATATTCATTTTTGATTTTGTAAAGTGCATCATTTATCCAGTCTGCTTTGCTTTGTCCTTCATATTCGAACTCCGGCGTTCCGAATTCGGCGATTATGATAGGCTGGTCACCAAATTTGATGCATTCATCGTAAAGCTCGCGAAAGCAATTGTCAAAATCACGGAAAGGGCGATTTCCTCCCCAAGGATCTTTCGGGTACCAGTTGTAAGCATCCATTCCAATCCAATCTACATAAGAATCTCCTGGCCAATAATTGGCAAGTTGATTCCAGCTTTCGTTTGATATATCAATACTGGGCCCGTGCGGGTTCCATATCCATTTTACATTATCTGCACCCAAGACTTTGAACTTATCTACAACATATTTCCATACAGCTACCACTTTTTGAGGGCCACCGTTTTCAGCCCCATTTTTTTTGCCGCTCCACAAATACCAGTTACCGTTAAACTCATGCAGAAAACGTATGAGTACATCACTTTGGAATGCTTTTGCATCATTTGCAAATTTTTCAATATACGCATCATGTTCACCGGAAAGCACCTGATCCATCAAATTGTATGTACTATCAATTGGCATCGTGTTGTAAGCCACTGAGTCGGGAAAAAAGAGTTCCCAGGTTAGGTGGGCTATGATGTTATGTTCTTTGAGCTTATTGCATTGTTCTGTTGGGAAACTATCGGAAAAAGTAGGATACCACATAATAGAACCCATATCGTGTTCAACAAGGATTTCAAACTCTTCGATGAGCTCTGTTGAATTATCGGGAAAATACCTTCCGTCTTCTTGAAAAATGTAGGCGCTGACCATACAACCATCCCAGTTAGCAGAGGTTTCCACTTGCTGCACTTCTTTTTGAGTTTTCGTTTCTTGTGTTTTATTTTTACAAGATGAAAAAGCAATTAGTATAATGTAAAGTAAAATTAACTTCGTTTTCATGATACTGATTTAATGTTTTGTTTGGTATTCGAACTTGGCAGTTTTAATAATATCCATGCGATTTCCGCTTGTTAATGTAAAGCTACCTTCTTCAGTTATCCATTGATTTTTAGCTGAAACAAAGGCAAGATCTTTTTCACCAATCATAAATTTAATTTCTTTTGATTCACCTGCCTGTAGTTCTACTTTTTTAAAACGTATCAAACGTTCATAATCAGGGTCAAGGCTAGCAAAATCGTCTCGTAAATACAGTTGCACTACTTCTTTACCGGTTCTGTTTCCAATATTGCTTATTTGAATAGACACTTGTAAGCTATCGTTACCCAATAGTTCTGAAGAGCTAAGTTTAATGCTGTCATAAGTAAAACTTGTATAGCTTAGTCCGAAGCCAAAAGGCCACTGTGGATCATAGTCTGTATATCCGCCGAAATTATCTGCACGATCACTTACTGTATGAATATATGGCATGGGAGCTGCAGCATGTTTTTGGTAAGTGAGCGGCAATTTTCCGGATGGATTCACAGCTCCAAAAAGAATGTCTGCAATAGCATCTCCACCTTCATGACCGGGATAGTAAGCCATTAAAATACCATCTGCCATTGAAACAATATCTGAAATAATACGTGTTCTGCCCTCCAACAAAACAAGGATTATAGGCTTTCCTGTTTTATCAAGTGCTTTCACTAAATTTCTTTGAGCTTCGGGTAGATGCAATTCTTTAATATCACTTGGACGCTCAGTTGCCGGTTGTTCTCCCAGGCAGACAATGATATAATCGGAGTATTTTGCTGCATCCACAACTTCTTTAATATTGATGTCAGCTTCATAAGAAGTTCCGGCAAAATACTGTGTGGTCGATGCGCCATTATTTTCAATTAAAGCTTCTAAAATAGTATGCTTTTCATTGTCGTTAAATGTTGTATCCTGTCCACTCCAGCTTCGTGTCCAGGGACCATTAAGATAATTTAAGGAATGGGCAGCAACACCTGTAACTAAGATTTTAACTCCCTTTTCTAGAGGCAGAGCATCTTTGTTTTTTAGTAAGGTAATTGCTTCTGATGCAGCATTGTAGCTTTCTTGTGCAAATTTTTCTGAGCCAAAATCAGGATAGTCTTTGTAATGCGTATTAGGATTGTCAAATAAGCCCAATTCAAATTTAAATCTTAAGATTCTTCTAACGGCATCATCGATTCTTGACATTGATATTTTGCCTTCATTTACCAGTTCAATAACATGGTATGCAAAACTTGCATCATAAGGAACCATACATACATCAATCCCAGCATTTACCATTTGTTGTACAGCATCTTTATATTTAGGAGCTGTTTTATGAAAGTCACTTAAGAACTGCATGTCTCCCCAATCTGAAATAGCAATCCCCTTAAAGCCTAATTCCTTTTTTAAAAGATCAGTAATAAGGAATTTATTTACGTGACAGGGGATGGAGTTTATCAGGCCTGAACTAATCATTACTGATTTTGCTCCAAGATTGATCGCATCTTTAAAAGGGGGTAGGTAATACTGGCGAATATACCTTTCAGGCATTAAGGTGTTTTTTCGGTCTTTCCCATAAAGGGGTGAACCATAGCCAATAAGATGCTTTAAGCAAAGTGCGGTCTTTTCCGAACTTGCTATATTATCAGATTGAGAACCTCGAATAAATGCATTACCCATCATGGAAGTCAGGTAAGGGTCTTCTCCATAGGTTTCATAAATCCTCCCCCATTGAGCTTGCCAGCTAACATCTAATACAGGAGCATAATTCCAGGGGGTATTGGAAGCTCTGAGTTCATATGCCGTTATCTTAGCCATTTTTTCAACCAAATTCGGATTCCAACTTGCAGCCATAGCAATTTGATGTGGAAAAATGGTAGAGCCATCTGTATAATGAGCACCATGCACAGCATCTGTCCCATAAACAATTGGAATTCCCAAGCGGGTTTCGTTAATGGCAAAATCCTGAATCTGTTTGATGAAATTATAGTATTCTTTCCTGGATGGAGGGTAAAAACCCTTTCCAACGAAGGAGCCAATATGGTCTTCTGTTATTGCTTTACGAAGTTTAGTAGTGTCAATAATTAATGTATCGGCAGCATCCCAATACCCCTCTTGTTCTAAAATGGCAGGCACTCCTAACTGTGTCATTTGTCCTGCTTTTTCTACCAGGGTCATCTTACTTAGAATGGAGTCTACCTTTTTTTCTATCTCATTGTATTGCTTCACCTTTTCATTTGTATCTGAACAGGATGTTATCAACAACTGTAAGATAAATAATACGTAAGCACAATTTTTCATTGAAGCCATGAGTCGAAAACATAATTAATTTAATAATAAACTAGCCAAGCGAATTTAACGTATAGATCAAGCTTTTAATAGTTCAGATATTGAATTTTTCATTTGATTTTATAGTTATTACCATCTAACAACTATGGGAGAGATTTAATAAGAATTAGTATTTGACAAATACTGCATTGTACCGGCAGTATTTGTTTTAATTTGGTAACCTTCGCCCGGCAACATATCTCCGATTCCGTTAAAGTTCCACTCAGGAAGATAGGCAAGACCGGAAGAGTTTTTAGCGATAATTAAATTTTCTTCTGTAACCAAGTCTGCTAAGACTAAATCTGCCGGAGCAGCTTCTGTTCTTAGGTATCCTATAATGCTCCATCCTGCAGTAAATTCAATTGGGTTTACTTCAGGGAAGGCATATGCTCCACCAATGGTTAACTCTAAAGTTGCAGTCGTTTTTATTTGGTACCCTTGCCCAATTTGAATGTCACCGATTCCATTAAAGCTCCATTCTGGTAGATAGGCTAAACCAGAATAATCTTTGGCGATGATGACATTATTTACAATAGGAGCTAAAACAGATATAATATCTATATCAGCAGGAATCATATAGGTTGAGAATATAGACCAACCTAGAGTTAAATCAATTATTTGTTCATTAGGACCTAAGGGTACTGCAGCTACAGAATTAACAAAGGAAATACCATTAGGCGTATAAGTTTCAGGTCCATTTAAGTATGTTAAAATAGCATTGTATTCTTCACAGCTTGAGATATTCCATATACGATAAGTAAATTCCTGTCCAGGAATTAGACCATCTATTTCATCAGTAGAAGCATCATCACCCATAACAGATATTTGAACTACTCCTTGAGTCATCGTTGTATAACCGGCACATGCAAGATCTCCATTTTCGTTTTCGTAGAATACTCCTACAGAAGAACCTTCTATTAATGGAAATCCATTAATATCAGTCCAGGATCCGTCAATAAAAATGGAGTGATTTTGATCAGTAACGATAACATTCCAGTTTACATCACATTGATATTCACAAGAACCATCATCTTCTGTGGCATCAGCATTAAAGTTTTCTGCAGCCTGGTCAATACATCCATAAACAATAGAGTTTTCTTCACAAGGCGTACCACCATAGCTAGAACAATCAGCAGCAGAAAACCACTCATTGTAAATACCCCAAGAGTCTGTGTACATACATCCATCACCCGGAGTCTCATTACAAGAAGTATAGGTACATAATAAATTGCCATATTGATCTTCAGCTTGAAGGCTTGCATTTGCATTATAATTTGTTGCATTTACATCCAAACATCCTGATACGTCAACAGATCCACCTTCACAAGCAGTACCACCATAACTTACACAGTCAGCAGCATCAAAGTTATCATGCCAACCGGCAAATGCATTTGAATACATACAGCCTTCAGTAGGAACATCATCACATGATGCATAAGTACATAGTGCATTCCCCCATTCATCTTCTGCCTGTGAAGTTGCAGCTGGATTATAGTTTATTGCATTTGCATCCAAACAACCTGGTCCACCTGAAGAACCTCCTTCACATGGTGTGCCGCCATAAGTTACACAGTCAGCAGCGTCAAAATACTCATTCCATCCGGCAAATGCATCTGAATACATACAGCCTTCAGATGGAACCTCATTGCAACCGCTGTATGTACAAAGCATATTACCCCATGTATCAAGTGCTTGAATAGTTGCATTAGGATTATAATTCATTGCATTTCCGTCCATACAACCCAAAACATTCCCTGGCTCTACATAGGAGTCTTCTCCTCCTTGGTATACTCTAACATAATCGATTTCTAATGAGCTCTCTACAAAATTAGGATCAATATCTGGAGCTATTGCAATGTTTAATAATAAATATTGTTCTGCATCAAAAGGCCACGTTTCACTGTCTTTTACTGGGGGATTATAAGTGTAATGCACTACATCATCTACACTAAAGACTAATTTCTCAGCTGTCCAAACTAAGGTATAAGTATGTAGTTGTGTTGATGCTGTTTGTATTGTTTGTCCACCATGATTAATAGTTCCTCCAAAGCTTGATGGTGTATGGGTTGCACTTTGCGTGTAATTTTGATTGCTCCCCCAGTGTTCCATAATGTCAATTTCTCCACAAGCAGGCCATGACGTAGTTCCAAAACCTGCACTTGTCCAATAACCACCAGGTTCAATTATGTTCTTACCCAAAGTCCAAATAGCCGGCCATGTCCCTTGTCCTGTAGGGAGTTTGGCACGAACCTCAACCTTTCCATATTGAAATGCAAATTTAGAGTTTAATCGGGCTGAGGTGTATTGTTTTGTTTGTCCTTGGTCGTAAAAATCTTCTTTTATGGCTACAATTTTTAGTAAGCCATCTTCTACGTATGAGTTTTCAATTTGATTTGTGTAATGTTGTAGCTCAGAGTTGTACCAACTATATCCATTTGGTAGCAAAGTTTGATGAAACCATTTCTCAGAATTTATAGCGCCTTCTGATTCGAATTCATCAGACCAAACCAAGTTCCAATCTTGAGCAAAGGAAAAACTAATGAATATAAAGAATAGACATAATGTGCTACTTATTTTAATTTTTGATAACATTCTTAAGGTGAAGTTTAGATAAGGTCCTATTTTTTCAAATATAATAAAAAGTGTTCGTTTTACACAATTTTACTATCTTTAGAAAAATCATTCATATCAAAACACACTAATATTATGCGATTAGCTACTTTATTTACTTTATTTTTCACTGTATCATTAGGATTTTCGCAATCAGAACTCACATTACCGATAGATTTTGAAAAGATCATAACCTCTTATGATTTTATAGATTTTAATGGAGGTGCTGCAACGGTATTGGATAACCCACAATCTACTGACATAAATACTAGCGAACAGGTAGCACAAATAGTCAGAGAAGGCGGAGATATTTGGGCCGGAAGTAAAATGATTTTGGAAACTAATATAGACTTCACAACTTTGAACTGTATTTCAATGAAAGTTTATACGGCTGCACCTGTTGGAACAACTGTTAAATTCAAATTGGAAGGAACAGGTGAGACTGAAAGAGATGTTCAAACTACTGTTTCCAATGAATGGGAAATATTAACATGGGATTTTACCGGTGAGCCTGCCAATTTCAATACTATCGTTTTTATGTTTGACTTTGGCAATGTTGGAAATGGTTCCGCAAGCTCTACTTTCCTTTTTGATGATATTGAGCAGATATACGGAGGTGAACAAATCGATCTAACAGTAGATTTCGAAAGCTCAACGATAAATTATACAATGTCTGATTTTGGAGGCAACGAATCATCATTGGTAACTGACCCTTATGATCCTGATAATTTGGCTATGAAAGTCATAAAAACTCCTGGGGCAGCAACATGGGCCGGAACTACTATAGGTACTCCAGCCGGATTTGCAACAAATATTCCATTGACTTTAACTGACTCAAAAATGTCGGCGAGAGTATGGTCTCCTCTAGCAGGTACGCCTATTCGTTTGAAAGTTGAAGATTCAAATGATCCTACACACACTTGTGAAACAGAAACCAGTACCGCAGTTTCAGGTTGGCAGGTAGTGGAATTTGACTTCATAAACCAAGCACCCGGAACAGAATTATTAAGTATTGGTTTAGGTTTCGGTTGGACTTATAATATGGCATCTATCTTTTTTAATTTCGGGACTGAAGGTGCTGGAGAAACGTATTATTTTGATGATGTACAAGTTGGAGAAACAACTATAGGGATAAATAATTATGAAATTAGTGAACTAACTGTATTTCCCAATCCAGCAAATTCCCATTGGACTATTTATTCTGAAAACACCGATATTACTTTGGTAGAGGTGTTTGACCTACAAGGTAAGCGATTACTTATTATTAATCCTAACAGTCCTATTGTAAAAATATACGCCACAAACTTGGTAAAAGGCATCTATTTTTCTAAAATTTATACGAATTTAGGCACAAGTATAGTGAGACTATTAAAAAAATAAATCATCCCGTTTTAGCTTGATTTAGTTAATTGAAAAGAGGCTCAAAACAATCACTTAAGTCGTCTTAACATACTCTCATTGGATAGTAAGATATTACATCAAAACTAAATAATCTATATTCGGAATATTAATGCGACAGAGCCTAGTGGCCTGATTTAGCTATAAATTATGAAATATTTAATTTTAACTCTCTTTAGTGGAGTCCTTTTACATGCTCAAAGCCTGAGAATCAATGAAGTTGTCTCGTCTAATTCTCTCTATATTGACGAAGATGGAGATACGCCAGATTGGATAGAACTTTATAATTATGGATCTCAAAATGTGAATCTTGAAAATTGGGCTATTTCTGATGATGTAAACGATTTATCAAAATGGAGCTTTCCTAATTTAACGATTCCTGCTAATGATTATTTGCTATTGTGGGCTTCAAACAAAGACCGCGATCAAATAACTTCAACAAGAACGCTGATTAATCAAGGCGATTTGTATAAATATTTAATTCCAAGCTCGGAACCAAACACAAATTGGACTAATTTAAGTTTTAATGATTCTAATTGGGACAATGGTGCTTCTGGATTTGGTTATGCAGATGGCGACGATGCTACCATATTACCTAACGGAACCTTATCTGTATATCTGCGAAAAAATTTTAATATCAACAACGTTGGGGAAGTAGTTTCTATAATTCTCGATATTGACTATGACGATGCTTTTGTTGCCTACATCAATGGGATTGAGGTAGCACGTGCCAACATCAATGGTGTGCCTCCGGCCTTCAATGCCTCCACAATTCAAGATCACGAAGCTCAAATGTATAATGGAGGACTCCCGGATCGCTTTACTATATCTGATTTTAGCTCGATATTGGTTGAAGGTGAAAACGTTTTAGCTATTCAGGCTCACAATATAAGTTCTGGGTCATCAGATTTTACAATCATCCCATTTTTGTCCGCAATTTTTTCAACACCTAATATCTTAGGTGTTGAGCCGCCTGAAATTTTAAACTTAAATGAAAATATTGCTTTTCATACAAATTTTAAAATTTCAACGAACGCTGAAACTCTAACACTTTCAAATAACACAGGAAACATTATTGATCAATTATTAATTGAAGGATTACCACCAGACGTATCTATTGGAGTATCATACACTTCTGGGAATATTGTTAACTATATTGCAACTACCCCAGGTTATCAAAATGCTGCTGAAGAATACTTAGGAACCGTTCAAAATGAAGTTGTTTTTTCAGAAAATGGAGGTATAAAAGACGCTCCTTTAAATCTTTCTCTTGCTGGAAATAGTTTTTCTCAAGTTATTCGGTTTACGACAGATGGAAGTTCACCAAACTCGTTGTCGCAAATCTATACATCGCCTATTCAAATTTCAAATAATATTAGTATTAGAGCTCAAATATATTCTGATAACTATCTGCCTTCATCAGTTTCGACAGAGTCTTATATTTTTAATTCTAATCATGATATTGATGTAATGCTATTGAGTGTTGATCCTATTGATTTTTTTGACGATGATTCTGGTATTTATGTGTTTGGCCCCGAAGGAACTTTTGAGACATCGATGCCATACTTTGGAGCAAATTTCTGGGAAGATTGGGAGCGCCCAATTCACTTTTCATTTTATGAAAATGACAGTGATGATTTTGTTGAGTTTAATGCAGGAGTTAAGATTTTTGGAGGCTGGAGCAGAGGACAAAATGGTCAACGTTCACTTTCATTTTTTGCTAGGGGACAATACGGAGATTCAAAATTTGAACACTCCTTTTTTGACAATGTAACTTACAACGACTTTGAGGCGTTTACAATTAGAAATTCAGGTCAAGATTGGCTTAGATCTAGTATTAAGGATATCATGCTCACCAGTTTAATGCGTGGTTCAGAATTGGATTTTCAAGATTATAATCCTGTTGCAACATACATTAATGGTACGTATTGGGGAATATATAATATGCGTGAAAAGATTAACGAACATATGTTAGCCTCTAAACACAATGTTGATGCTGGAAGTATTACACTTTTGACCAATAATGCAGAAATTATAGAAGGTGATAATGAAGAATACAACCAGCTAATTGATTATGTTGAAAATACAGATTTATCAGATGATTCTAATTTTGAATATATCAAAGACAGAGTTGATCTTGAAAATTATGCACTTTATCAAGCAACTAATATATTCATAAACAATACTGATTGGCCTGGAAACAATATTAAATTTTGGAAACACCCAGACACCAAATGGCGTTGGATTATGTACGATACTGATTTTGGTTTTGGACCGTGGTGGAACATCTCCAACTATTATGAAAACACACTTAGCTATGCATTAAACCCAGATGGGCCAGTATGGCCAAACCCACCTTGGTCAACTTTATTGTTTAGAAAACTGATCACTAATATTGGTTTTAGAAATCAATTCATTAATCGCTATGCTGATGAATTAAATACTAGGTTTTCACCAAATAATATAATTAATCATATCAATCAAATTTATTCAACGATTGAACCCGAAGTTCTTGCACATTACACTCGATGGAAAGATGATCCTTCGGTAGGCTATGAAATAGCAGACATCAACGCTCATGTTGATTTTTATCTTGCTAATATGGAAAGTTTTGGGGTTAATAGGCATCCTATCGCTAAAGAACATATCAAAGAACAATTTGATCTTCCAAACTTCCATCCCCTTACCATTACAAATCTCAACACTATTGAAGGTTTTGTAGAGCTTAATGAAAATCTAAATATTCAAGAGGACACATGGACTGGAGATTATTTTGAAACCGTACCTGTAAAGCTAACAGCAAATGCTGAGTTTGGGTACGAATTTTCACATTGGAGTGGCAATTTATTTTCCATCGATGAAACCATAGAAGTATTACTTTCGGGATCTCTTGAAGTCATTCCCAATTTCATTTCTACAGAACTATCGATTCCTCTAGTAATTAACGAGATTAATTACAAATCTATTAACACATTTGACGCTGATGATTGGATTGAACTCTACAACCCAAATACATCTGCAATGGATGTCTCTAACTGGGAAATAAAAGATGACGATGACACTCATGTTTTTGTTATACCTGACGGAACGCAAATTGAAGGGGAAGGCTACCTTGTGATTGTTAAAAATGAAACTGACTTTACATCTATTTTACCTGATATTCCATATTTAGGGGAATTGAACTTTGGTTTTGGAGGCTCTGATGCTGTTAGGCTTTATGACCAAAATGGAACCTTACAAGATGTTGTAGACTATCAATCTGTAGCTCCCTGGCCAAGCTGTGCAGACGGGACAGGTTATACATTAGAATTAATTTCACCAAACTTAGACAACGCCTTGCCAGAAAACTGGGATTGCATCAATGTCAATGGAAGTCCTAATGATGCTAACGATGACGGTTCTTATCAGTATGGTTGCGAGTCTGGATGGGATGTAATCGTTACTAATCAAAATCACTCTATTTTTGTAAATGGTCCCTGTCTAGATATTGATGGAAATCCATTGACTGAAGGTGCTCTACTAGGAGTGTTCTACGAAAATGATAACGGAGAATTGGTTTGTGCGGGTTACACTGAAATTGCATCAGGGACATCTCAAATTGCAGTAATGGGAGATGATGGCACTACAAACGCTTTAGATGGACTTTCCCTAAATCAAGAATTAGTATTCCACATATGGGATGCTTCAAGTTGTGAAGAGTTTGTAGCAGAGCTAAACTTTACAGATGGGCCTGAAGTATACACTGCTAATGGAATTTCTTTTATAGGATCCGTTCAAGCTCAGTCGTTTGGCCCTTCGGAACAGATAATTAACCTACCAATCGGCTGGTCTATGTTTTCTACCTATATGATCGCAGAAGACATGGATCTGGTATCTGTAATGTCTCCAATAGTTGATGATGTTATCATCGTTAAGGACTTCATTGGAGCTGCTTATTTAATAGAGTGGAACTATAATGGAATAGGAGATCTTCAAGTAGGTCAGGGCTACCAGATAAAAACAAGTTCTGAAGTATCTTTAGAGGTTGTTGGAGATTACGCCTTCCCAGACGATCATCCAATAACTCTAAGTCTAGGATGGAACATGATAGGTTACTTAAGAGAGGAGCCATCTAATACAGTAGCAGTATTCTCAGAGATCAATGATGAAGGAAACATAGAGATTGTTAAGGATTTTACAGGATCTGCTTATCTTCCAGCATGGGAGTTTAATGGTTTAGGTGATATGCAGCCAGGCCAAGGATATCAATTAAAAATGATAAATGAAGATGTACTATACTACTTGCCAAATGACCAATCGTATAGATTTAGACCAGTGGAAGTAATAGAGAACACTTTAAAGCACTTTATTGAAATAGTACCTACAGATAATAACATGACTATTGTTATAAATGATGCAGCTTGGGATAAAGTACCCGATAATGGCGCTGAGATAGCGGCATATGACAATCAAGGAAATATGGTTGGATCTGTAGCTTATACAAAACCAGTAACTGTTTTAAGTTTATGGGGAGATGATGGCTTGACCACTACTAAAGAAGGTTTGTCTGTAATGGAAGATGTAAGCTTTAAGTTATGGAATACCAATACAACACAAAGCTTTACGATAGATAAATGGGAGGAAGGTTCATCTTTTTATCAAGCGAATACTATAAACATCGCCTCTTCTATAATAACAAATAGTACCATAGAGAACACATCAAACAGAACGCTTGTTCGTATAGTCAACCTATTAGGACAAGAGGTTAATATGGATGTAGATCAATTTGAGGGAGGAGTACTCTTTGAGATCTATAATGATGGAACTGTTGAGAAGGTGATTCGTTAATAGAGAAAACTAAAAACCAAAGAAAAGCCACCCAAACGGGTGGCTTTTTTGTTTTGTTAACGTATTGTTATTTGGAATTATGGGCTAATAATTGGGAAACTTTAGGCGTTTAAAGATTGTAAAGTTTTTCATAGTCCTGGGGGGGATTAAAAGAGAAGCCACTCGAGAGGGTGGCTTTTTTATTTATCTATAATTGGTTTTATCAAAGAGGTCTCAAATGAGTCACAAACCTTTGTTAAGTACTGATATCACTATAGCTATAGGTCTTGTATCGGAAAGTAAAATAATTTGTCAGTTTTCTAAATAATAAAATATTTGCGTACTATCCACTTTAATCTGATATCCTAAACCAGGTTCGAAATCACCTATTCCATTGTAGTCATATTCAGGTAAAAAGGCTAATCCTTCAGCATTTTTAATAATAATTATATCACTCAGAAGTGGTTCCGTAAACAAAGACTCCAAATTTATCGGCTCCAATCTTAAATAGCCTAATAAATTCCAGCCTTCATTAAGAACAATTGGAGAGTTCTCTGGCTCAAAATAAAATCCTTCTAAGGAAAGGTTAATTAATTCACTAACCTTAATGAGGTAAGCCTGACCAAGTATCATATCACCAATAGCATTAAATTCCCAGTCCGGAAGGAATGCATTACCCTGAGAATCTTTAATAATGATTACATCATTAATAAATGGTGAAAAATTAACTGACAAATCCATATTTTCTGTAACTAAATATGAAGAAAAGATACTCCAACCAGCTTTTATTTGAAGATTTTGCAAGGAAACTTCTTGTGGAAAACACTCTTCATCTACTGGTACACAGTCAATCCCAGAGTCATAAATAAAACCTAAGTTAGTACCTCCTGCGCCAGAGACTATTACATTTGATAGACCTGTAGGTACCCCATCAAGTCCCATAATTAATAAAGTTCCTGAAGAATTGGTTACTAATTCACCTGTGAATGAAAAACTTACAACTATTCCTGTTGAATCTGAAAAGTATGTTGAGAAGTGTGATCCCTCACCACCATACGCAGAAATTATATCAGCACCTTCAACTTGAAATTGATATCCGGCTATTGCACTATCTGTATTAAAGTTTACATTAAATGTACCATCACCATTATCTTCCAACCAAACAGAATTTTGCTCATCTCCTACAATTCCATCCAATATCTGAGTGGAGGTATCATCTCCACAAAAGCAACAGGCATCAAAAAATAAGCAAGAGCCATCATCGACAACAGCAATTGGATTGTAATTACATGCTAGGTTATCAATACAGCCGGAAATTTCTTGTGCTTTACAATTTATGCTTCCAATAAGCACTAACAAAATTGAAATAAATAATGAAGACCTTTTCATATCCGAGGGGTTTAATTTTATAAGTCTAAATATACTACAAACAATTTAATATTAGTTGTTTATAGTTTAGGAGTATTAAATCACTTATAGATGTGTTTGATTTTGAATTATCAAATTTACGAGTCCTTTGATTTTTACTTTTTTTGAAAAAAAAAGTAAATAAACTTGATTCTGTAGTTTGGAATAAGGGTCTTATCCAATTTGTTTTGTTCTTTTTAACAGTTTAACATCTGTTCGATAAAGTAGTATTAAAGATAATTGTTACCAATGAGCTTAAAAAGAGCGAACCGGTCGGATCATAAATGCACTCGATTTGTAGAAATTGAAAGTTGTACCATTGTTGAAACTAAAACTCCATGCTATTTCAGTGTTTGCTTGAGATGAAGTCCAATACCAACTGTTACTGAAGTTTCCTTTATTCCCAATTGAAGAACCTTGACCTATTGTATAATACATCTCTTGTAGCTCATCGAATGATGGAAGATACCAATCTGTATAGTCTTCACTTTCGTATGCTAATGCCTCACTTGATGCTATAGGTGTATCGGTACATTGAGTTCCTGTCTCAAATGAGTTTTGTAGTCCTGCCCCAATACTTTGATCATCTGCCCCTAATATACTCAAGTCAGTACATCCCCATTCAAGAGGGCCTAAATCTTCCATTGCTGCAACTAAACCGTGTACACTTGTTTCGTCGATGTAAAATACGATACCACCCTCTGCTTCCATTCCCAGAACATATTCTGAAATGTTGCCCTCGCAATCATACCCGAGTTCAGGATAACTACATAAAAAATCATCATACAAATGATTTATATCAAAATTACAAGCCAATGGATCCATACAACCATGCGCGTAAAGAGAATCTAATTCACCTTGCAAATCAGCGCTATTGCCACCAGTCCAGTCACACAAATTAAAGTCTGATATATTTTCTGTCACCTTAATCTGATACCCATATCCAGGCTTTAAATCTCCTAAGCCATTATATTCCCATTCTGGGATGTATGCTTGCCCTTCATAGTCCTTCACAATGACAATAAAATCTAGATAACTTGATAGTCCATCAATCACATCTTCAGGTTCTTGACAAACATAACCAAACAGATTCCAACCGGATTGTAGGTCTATGGAAATAGCGTTCTGTCCAGAAACCAACAACGGTATAGATAGTAGGATGTAAAGTATTTTTTTCATAATCAAAGTGTTTTGTTTCAAAAGGTTGCTATAGCTCCGTTTAGGTAAGTTGATAATTTTGGAATCTATTTATTCTTTGTGATTTTAAATCTTTCTACTTTAGCTTTAGATTTAATTTTAAGAATATACTCCCCAGTTTTTAGAGCCTCTAAATTTATGCTTACTGTGTTTAAATTGTCATGAGTAATAGTTCCATCAAGGCTAAGTTGCCCCAAATGGTTAAATACCTCATAGTTTTTAAAATCAGTTAAATTTTTATTAGCCTTTATGTTAAGGTGGTTTTTAAAAGTATTGGAGCGTAGTTTTAGACTATTTACACGCAATTCATCATCCCCATTTTCAAGGTTAGAATTATAACATATTTTAGGAACTTCATAAGAAGTCTTTATCAAGTTTTCTATTTTTATATCTGTAAAACTTGAGTCGGTAGTGTTGTTGAAAAAGACATTGTCTACAGTTTCATTGTTCGCTCCCATGAAGTTCTGTAAAATAGTCCCAAATGTTTCACGATAATCATGTTGAACAGTTTCTATTTGAAAATTATTATCACTTGTAGCTTCTGTTAAATCTGGATTCGTTCCTGAAACACCCCCTTGAATTGGTTTTCCAAAAACAAACATTGGAGATACTTGTCCGTGATCGGTACCCATATTACCATTTTCTGCAGCTTTTCTTCCAAACTCAGAATAGGTAACACCTACTATATCTTCTGCTAATCCCTGACTGTCTAAATCATTAAAAAAAGTTTCTATAGCTGTTGATAATTCATTAAGCAACTCATAGTGTGCTCCAGCTGGATTCCCAATATCTTGTATTTGATTTCCATGCGTATCGAAACCAGAAATCTCTACCATGTAAACTTTCGACTCAAGTCCTCCGCTGATTAGTTTTGCAACGGTCTTTAATTGATCTGAAAGGTTCGTGTCTGGATAACTACAATTATTTGCACCACTGTTAAATGCATCAGAGATTGATTGAGAATATTGATTAGCTAGATTGTCAGTCTGTATAATATGTTCGAGTTCAGTTCCGTAATGAGAGTTTGGAATAGTTTCTGGCGATTCACCACCGAGTCCAGATAAAATTGAATAGAATCCGGAGACATCTTGACCAGTAATATTTAATGCCATTCCATGCTCATTAAGGCCGTGAAAACCCAATGATATATTTTTTGATCCAATTTGAACTGCCAAAGGATATGTTGAATTTAGTTCTTCTTGGTAATGAGACTCCATGTACCTACCAATCCATCCAGAATCTGCGCCATTTAACCAACTGTTACCGTCATTTCCTGTTGCATAGATGTCTTTGGAGGCAAAGTGACTTCTGTTTTGTGTTGGATACCCTACTGATTGAATGACTCTCAGCCACCCTTGGTCGTAGAGCGATTTAAAACCTGTCATACCTGGGTTTAAACCAATTTGTTGGTTCTCATCTAAAGTGCTGTCTAATGGTATATAGCTGCTTAATCCTGTATCTAGTACTTTTATGCTTGGTCTTAAATTACTGTATAAATCGTATTGATTTATAGGGATAATGGTGTTTAAACCGTCATTACCCCCACTAAGGTTGATTAAAATTAATTTTCTATTCGCAAAATCACATTCGTTAATTGACAGATTTGAAAGCATCGCCTTTAATTCAAAAGGCAATAAACCTACCGCTGATGCGGTAGCTGTAAGTTTTATGAAGTTTCTTCTTTTCATCTAAATTTGTTTAAAGACTTACATTAACTGAAATTCTGCTGCATTTACCATACTAGTTATTAATGCATTTAATCTATTTCTGACAATAACATCATCACCATCACTTAGATAGGCACCCCAAGCTCCTGCCCAGTAATAAGCTTCATAACCATCTAAGGCAATTCCTATAAAGTAATCTCTTCTGTTGGTGTTAATTTCTTCAGGAAATAAATAGGTCGTTAATTCAGTAACTAAATTTGTTATGTTACCAGGGCTTTCAATGTTGTTTTCTACAAAATTTACGGTATCTATCTGTACCATAATAAAGTCATTTGGGAAAATTTTATTCCTTCCAGCTATTAAACTCTCAATTAATTTATAACGTGCTACAATTGTTGATGATGAGAACCAATGTCTGTCAAAGTCCGGTTCTTGATAGTGGGCTGGAAAACCGGCCACCGAATCAGGGCTAAAGAAGTTCATGCCTGCTCCAGGCATGTATGAATTGAAAATAAATTTCCTGATAAATTTATTGTAATAATCTTCAGAAGAAGTAGTGGGGTTAGGTAAAGAGATGTTGAAAAATGAAATAACTTCATTCAATAATTGTAAAGGGCTCTTAACTATGGAACCAAAAATTTCATCGGTTGCGTCAGTGTTGTCTTCGTCAAAGAAATGCTGACTAGTTAGTAGCGTAGTTACAGTAGGTAATACTTCAAAATTGTTTGCTATAAGTTCCTGAGCTAAAGGGTCAATTATTTCAGCCTCAACAGATGAATCCCATTCGCTTTTCACAAAGTATCGATATAGTTTTCTACAATATGATTTTGCAGTTTCTTCTTGATCAAATATCATTTCTACAAAGTCGTCTAACTCTTGAGTCATTCCAACTGCAGTATTCTGGCCAGTAATTACATGATTATTGAATGCACTACTAAATACTTTATCGTTAGTATCGTGTTTATTTATGTTGTTATAACCTGTAGGTAAATTCGTGTCAGGGTCAATGATAGATCTATCGTTTTGTGTTTTAAATCCAGTGAATACTTTAGCAGCTTGTTGAACATCTAGCTCCGTATAGTTTGTGTAATTGCCTTCACTAATTTGTGCACCTTTTAGAATCGTAAATAATTCTAAAAATTCACGACCATAATTTTCATTGGGATTGTTAGCATTATTATCTGTGTTATTTAAAAATTTTAGCATTGCATTATCTAGTGTTATCTTTTTTGCAAGAGTTTTAATATTCCCCATTGCATAAAAATCTAATAATCGCAAGTAGTCATAAAAATAGGTGGCGGATCCAGCTCCATTACCATTAGATACAGTAAAGGATGTAAACAAAAAGTATGATAGTTTATGCTTTAAGCTAGTTTGGTTTATGGAATTATACCACCACCATCCACAGATATAAGCTCTCTTTCGTCCTTGTCCTGAAAAACTAGCAGGTAATTCTGTTGAACTTGTCCAATAGCCATCGCCTTGGTAATCGTGTGGCTCTGCTATTATGTCGGTAGGATTTTCGGATAGAAATGTTAAAGCTTCACTAGCTGTCATAGCTGAAACTAGATCAAGAGTTTCCTTTGAGAAGTTAAAACTTGCTCTTCTTAATAAATGCTTTGCTCTACGTAATCCGAGAGTTGGTGAGAAGGGAGTTAATGAAAATGCCATATCTTAGCAAGATACAAACTTTATAGTGAAAAATTAAAAAGCTAATAAAGTGGTAGTTACTAGTATCTATTTTCATTTTATTTTCTCTCTGTCTTATTTCACACGAACTGTTCATGCAGATATTAAGACTTAGGAAAGTTGTCTGTTTTACACGATTGTTTTTTTTGAGCTATTGAATATAATTTATTCTGTAAAAAAAAAGGACGCCATTTGCGCCCTTCTTTGAATCAAACATTTCGCCCCTCAACTGATTTGACTCATTATTTGATCTATTGTATTTATAAATTATTCTATAAGAAGGAGTGCCATACACTGCCTCCTATATTATAGTGTACACTAAATTGAAAAGGTTACATATTTGAAGCTTTATTTTCATTTAAATGAATCAATTCTAGTGTAATGATTGATTGCTATTATTGTTTTGATTGATGTATATTTGAAATATGTTGAAAATCGTACTGAACATATCCATAATATTTTTGTGCATCCCTGTAATTGCTCAAAATGATTCTTCTCGAGTCAATATCCTATTGAGAGATCCAATTCAGAAAGTATCTCTTATTCAAGACTTAAATTTGAATAATTATAAATTAAAAAATAATATAGAAACCGATAGAGTAAATAAAGTAATAGGTATTACTGGTTTTGTTTTGAAAGAAGTTTTACGATCTAAAAGCTTTTACGACCCTAATTTATGTTCACCTGCCATTTATTAATACCTGCTGAATTGAATTATTCTTGATGGTTCTTATTTTCATAGTCTAGTCACATTCAGTAATTTTGCAATTCATCAATTTCGATAATAATGGCGAACCTAGCTTTTGTAAATAAATCTGAAGTCATCTATGAAAACCTTTCTGAAGGGATTCTTGTAGCTATTTCTGGAGAAGAAAACAGCAAGATTATCGACTTCCAAAAGAAAAATAAAGGCAAGAAAAAATTACCATCTACTAAGGTAAAAGGTTATCCTTTTGTATTGGACGAAGAGTTCGATTCATTGAAAATTGATTTCTCTGTAGAACTAGATTTTATAATAAAAGACTTAAAGCTCTTTCCTTTTAAGTAAGAGCTGAATAGAATTATGAATATAATAGTGAAGGATACAATACACCAGAAATTAGAAGAAGTATTTGGTTACAATACATTCCGACCACTCCAAGAGGAAATTATATTAAGGACTTTAGCCGGAAAAGATAGCTTGGTTTTGATGCCTACAGGTGGAGGTAAATCCATGTGTTTTCAAATTCCTGCACTTTGCTTCGAAGGCATAACAATTGTGGTTTCGCCTCTAATTTCACTGATGAAAGATCAGGTTCAGGCTTTACAAGCGAATGGAGTGAGTGCTTGTTTTTATAACAGTAGTTTAAGCCCTTTTGAAGAAGCTGAGATTATACGAAAAGCAAAAGATGGAGAAGTGAAAATCTTGTATCTCTCGCCAGAAAAATTGATTTCAGTAAAAGATTCGTGGTTAAAAGACTTGTCTATTTCATTGGTTGCTATAGACGAGGCACACTGTGTGAGTATGTGGGGGCACGATTTTAGACCTGAATATACACAGTTAAAAAACTTTAGAAACTCTTTATCTGAAGTTCCTTTCATGGCTTTAACGGCTACTGCCGACAAATCTACACGTGTTGATATAACAGCTCAATTGGGGCTTAAGGATTCACGTTTGTTTATTTCCTCTTTCGACAGAAAGAATATCAGTATTGATGTACGAGGGAATGTATCTAAAAAGGATAAACTCAAACAAATTGTTGATTTTATAAATTCCAAGCCTAAGGAGAGTGGTATTATCTATTGTTTGAGTCGGAAAAATACTGAGGAGTTAAGTGCTCATTTAAATTCAAATGGTATTGCGGCGCATTGCTATCATGCCGGAATGGATGGTCAGTTAAGAGAGCAGGTTCAAACTGATTTTATTAACGATACGAGTAAGATTATTGTGGCAACCATTGCTTTTGGTATGGGTATCGACAAGTCAAATGTTCGGTGGGTAATACACAGTAATCTGCCTAAAAACTTAGAAGGTTATTACCAAGAAATTGGTAGAGCCGGAAGGGATAGTTTGGCGTCAGAGACCATATTGTACTACAATATGCGCGATGTGGTTTTGTATCGTCAGTTTGCGAATGATGGAGCTAAAGCCGAAATGCAAATTGAGAAACTCAATCGCATGCTTCAATTTTCTCAGGCTAAATCCTGTAGACGAAAAATTCTCCTTTCGTATTTTGGGGAGTTTTTAGTTGATAATTGTAATAACTGTGATGCTTGTCATAATCCGACTACTTATTTTGATGGAACTATAATTGCTCAAAAAGCACTGTCGGCTGCAGCACGATTAAATGAATCAGAACCTTTAATTATGGCGGTAAACGTGCTTAGAGGTTCGCAGAACGCACAGTTGTTTGATAAGAATTACAACCAAGTGAAAACTTACGGAATTGGTAAGGACATGAGCTTTTTTGTTTGGAGTGATTATTTTGTTCAATTGACCAATTTGGGTGCTTTAGAGATTGCTTATAATGAGAGTTCAGCTTTGAAAATAACCGATTTTGGTTGGCAGATTTTAAAAGGGGAGAAACGTATAGAACTGTCTAAGCCTGTTGCATTAGCTGATAAAAAGAAAAGAACGAGCAAAAAAACTAAAGCTTCAAAGGTTGCAGTGAACAATGATTTGTTTGAGGAGTTACTCAGTCTTCGTAGTTCTTTAGCTAAGTCTGCTAATGTGCCACCCTATATTATTTTCAGTGATAAATCATTAAAGGAAATGGCTGCTGATAAGCCGATAAATGCTTCTTCTTTTACAGAAATATCGGGTGTAGGGCAGAGTAAATTAGAGAAATTTGGAACTCAATTTATAGAACTGATTCAACAGTTTGTTCAGATTAAGACAGCACTTAAAGTGCCAACAAAACTAGTCACTGTCTCTCTTTATAGAGAAGGTTTAACGGTAGATGAGATTGCTCAAAAAAGAAAGCTGAAATCGGGGACTATATTTTCTCATTTAGTAGATGCATCTTTAGATGGAGAGTCTATAGATTTAAGTCAGTTTGTAACAGAGGATATCGTCCAAAAGGTAGAAGAAGCATACATTGAATGTGATAAGCCTACTTTGATAAAACCTATTTTCGAGCATCTCGAAGAACAAATTTCGTATAATGATATTCGTGTGGCATTAGGAATCTTAAAAGCTAGATGATATAAACACCTCACTATTAATCGAGGGTCAGGATTATAGTATTCAGCACCTATTTCTTAGTTTTGATATTTACTATATTTAGTGTAAATTATAGTGTACTATGACTGACCCAATTCTTATTGCCATTCCCGTTTTCACCTTTTTAGTATTATTAGAATTGTATCTCACTTATAAGATGCAATCTGATCATTATACCAAGATGGATACTTTTGGGAGTTTATCTATGGGGATAGGAAGTATGCTCGTTGGTCTTGCGTCTAAAGTGCTGATTTATTTTGTGTACTCATTTGTATTTCAATATCGTATTTTCGACTTTGAGATGACTTTCCCACTCCTCATTATTTTGTTTTTTTTAGATGATTTTTCTTATTATTGGTTTCATAGAATAAGTCATAGTTCCCGTTTTTTGTGGGCTTCACATAGTATTCATCACTCTTCGCAGAAATATAATTTATCTACTGCTCTGCGTCAGACTTGGACTGGTGATTTTAGTGGTGCATTTTTGTTTTGGATTTGGTTGCCTTTTATTGGTTTTAGTCCAGAATGGGTCATAGCCATGAAAGCAATTAGTTTAATTTATCAATTTTGGATACACACCGAATTTATTGATAAACTGCCTAAATGGTTTGAGTTTATTTTCAATACACCTTCACATCATCGTGTTCATCATGCAGTACAGGATCAGTATTTAGACAGAAACCATGCAGGAGTATTAATTGTATGGGATAAACTCTTTGGCACCTTTGTTCCAGAAATAGAGAAGCCAGTTTATGGCTTGGTGAAAAACATAAATACGCATAACCCACTACGAATTGCCTTTTATGAATGGTGGCAAATCGCACAGGACATGAAGCTGAAAACAGGCTTTGTGAATAAGTTGAAATATGTTTTCTACCCTCCAGGATGGAGTCACGATAATTCCAGAATGACTTCTGCTAAGCTTCGAGATCAATACTATCAGAATATAAAAAAGTAACCAGCATAAAAAGCCCTCTTGAGAATACTCAAGAGGGCTTTTTAATTTATAGGGTGTACTTAGTACTTCTATTACTTCTTTTTCTCCAAATCTCTTTTAAACTCTATAAACTCATCATATTCCATCAACTTATCATGTTGAGAGCTTGGCATAATTTCTAAAATTCTATTCGAAACCGATTGAATGATGGTATGATCATGAGAAGAGAAAAGGACTGTTCCTTTAAAGTCTTTCATGGCATTGTTTAAAGCTTGAATAGATTCAAGATCTAAGTGAGAGGTAGGCTCATTAAACATTAACAAGTTTCCTTGTGCTAACATCATTCTCGAAAGCATACATCTTACTTTTTCACCACCCGATAACACACGAGCAGATTTGAATGTTTCCTCTCCACTAAACAACATTTTCCCTAAGAAACCACGAACATAAACCTCGTCTTTAACTTCAGAGAATTGGCGTAGCCAATCGATAAGATTATCATCTGTATCGAAGTACTGTGCATTGTCGTTAGGTAAAAAAGCCTGAGTAATGGTTTGTCCGTATGAGAACGTACCTGAGCTAGCTTTACGCGTACCATCTAAGATGTTATACAAAGCTTCTAAAGCTAATTTGTTGTCAGCTAAAAACGCAATTTTATCACCTCTGTTTACCTTGAAGTTTAAGTTCTCAAAAAGAACTGTACCATCATCGGTATGCGCACTTAGGTTTTCTACTTCTAGTATTTGATCTCCAGCCTCTCGTTCTTGGTCGAAGATGATGGCAGGGTATTTACGACTCGATGCTTGAATGTCATCCAAATCGATTTTCTCTAATAATTTCTTACGACTAGTAGCTTGCTTACTTTTAGAAGCATTTGCACTAAATCGAGAGATAAACTCTTGTAATTCTTTACGCTTGTCTTCCGCTTTTTTATTGGCAGATGAACGCTGACGAAGTGCTAGTTGACTTGATTCGTACCAGAAAGAGTAGTTACCTGTAAATAACTTAATCTTTCCGAAATCTATATCGGCAATATTTGTACACACGGTATCTAAGAAGTGACGGTCATGCGATACAACGATTACCGTATTCTTGAAGTTCAATAAGAAATCTTCTAACCATTCGATTGTTTGTAAATCTAAGTGGTTGGTCGGTTCATCGAGGATTAATACATCTGGATTACCAAATAAAGCTTGAGCTAGTAAGGCTCTTACTTTGATGCTACCCTCTAAGTCTTTCATTAATTTATAGTGGTCTTCGGCAGGAATACCCAATCCACATAACATGTTAGAAGCATCCGATTCTGCATTCCAACCGTTCATTTCTTCAAATTCAATTTCTAAATCAGCAGCAACTAAACCATCAGCCTCACTAAAATCTGGCTTTGCATAAATCGCATCTTTTTTCTGCATTAAATCCCATAGGTCTTGGTGACCCATAATTACAGTATTCAGTACAGTATCTTCATCGTATTTAAAGTGGTCTTGACTTAATACAGCCATACGCTTTCCAGACTCTAAACTTACTTGTCCAGTATTCGCTTCCATCTCTCCTGATAATACTTTCAGGAAAGTAGATTTACCAGCACCGTTGGCGCCGATCATTCCGTAACACCGCTCGCCATGGAATTTAACATTTACGTCGTCGAATAAAACTCTTTTTCCGAATTGAATCGAAACATTATTTGCAGTAAT